>Ga0187866_1000728_pt1 | contig 35329 bp, 25 predicted proteins | sample June2016WEW_11_1_3_FD_133013 | JGI IMG/M metagenome (GOLD analysis project Ga0187866, IMG submission 133013) | Peatland microbial communities from SPRUCE experiment site at the Marcell Experimental Forest, Minnesota, USA - June2016WEW_11_150 | ecosystem: Environmental > Terrestrial > Soil >...
CGGACATGGAACCGGACCAAGGAAGTCAACAAAACTCGACTCCATGACTTACTCGATGGAGGGTGAGGAGGTTGTCCTGAAGAGCCGGATGCGGGAAATCTGCAAGTCCGGTTCCGTGAGGGGTTTGATAATGGACTCTGAAAGGAGTTGGTTATGATTCCTACTCGACGAGTCGTGCTGTTTGTCCTTGTCGGTTCGCTTGCTGCGGCAAGCACTCTGGTCCGTGACATCAGGTTCAGTCCAAGCCAGTTCCACACTGAGTTTGCAGCCTGCAGTCTGCAGGTTGCAGGTGGCAGTCAGAAGTACGACAGGGTGCTCGGCGAGGACATGGACGTGACCGATGAGCCGGGTGCGCCGCAGTTGCCCGTGCAGCCGCTGGTGATTGGCCTGAACGGACACTGCCTGGTTACGAGCGTGACGTTCGAGGTCGAGGGCTGGCATGCGCTAGACGGCAAGTTCAAAGTGTTCCCGTGCCAGAAGCAGCAAGTGCTGATGCAGGGGACGGGGTTCGGGGGCCGGGGGTCGGGGACGGTCGAAGCCACGCAGCCAAATCCTGCAATCTATCAGTCCCACGTCCCATATCCCGCGTCGCCGGCCCGATGGACCGGGACGAGCTACAGGCATGACTCCACATTCGTGCAGGTGCTGGTCTATCCTGTTCGGTACGTTGGGGCGGAGCAGAGGCTGGAGGTGTGCGGAAAGGTTAAGGCTAAGGTTGAGGTTGAGGGGCAGACGAAGTCAGAAGCTAGAAGCCAGAAGCTAGAAGATAGAAGTCCGGACGCGGTGAGCGGTCAGCGGTTAGCGGTTGGCGCGTTTGAGTACGTGATTGTGACCGGGCAGGCTTTGGATACTGTGTTCCAGAGGCTGGCAGACTGGAAGACGCAGAAGGGCGTGCCGGCGGTCGTGCGCACGGTGGATTGGATTTACACGGCCTATCCGGGCCGGGACCAGGCCGAGCAGTTGCGGAACTACCTGAAGACTTTGCCGGATTCCGGGGTGAAGTACGTGCTATTGGGCGGGGACGTTGGCGTGGTGCCGTTCCGTAAGGCGTTTGCCATGAACTGCCAGTGGGGCGCGATGGTGCGTGAGGACTCGCTGCCCTGTGACCTCTATTTCGCAGACCTGGACGGAACCTGGGACGCGAACAACAACAACGTATTCGGCGAGGTGGACGATTCGGTTGACCTGTACGCGGACCTGAGCGTGGGCCGGGCGCCGGTGAACGACATGACTCAGGCGCAGACGTTCGTGCGCAAGGTGCTGGGCTATGAGCACGGCGCTGTGACCGGGTATCAGGACAAGGTGCTGTTCTTTGCCGAGATACTCTGGCAGAACCCGTACACCGACCAGGGCGTACACAAGAACAAGATGGAGCAGCAGTCGTTCGCCTCCGGGTACAACGTAACCAAACTCTACCAGAGCCTTGGCAACGAGACCCGCGTGAGCGTGATGCAGGCGATGCGTGATAGCCAGGGCCTGATGAACCACGACGGCCACGGCTGGATTGACGTGATGGAGTGCGGCGGTTCCGCGAACCGGATGTGGCTTGCAGACGCGGACACGATTACCAACACAGCGCTGGGCGTGCTCTATTCCATTGGCTGCTGGACTACCGCGTTCGACACGACCAGCATCGGCGAGGCGTTTGTGACCAACCCGAATGGCGGCACGGTCGCGACTATCGGCAATTCGTCCTACGGCTGGGGCTCGCCCGGAAACCCGGGATTCGGGTATTCAGACAAGTACGACAATCACTTCTGGCACGCCATTACGAGCGAGGGCCTTTACCACATCGGCGATGCGCTGGCCGCGGCAAAGGCGTACTACGTGCCGTTCTCGCGTGACAAGAACGTGTACCGCTGGCACCAGTACGAGGTGAACCTGATGGGCGACCCGGAGATGCCGGTCTGGACCGCGGTGCCGGAATCTCTGGCCGTCACAACTCCGCTGTCGCTCGGGCTGGGTTCAGGTCGGTACCTGTTTACCGTAACGCGCGCCGGCGCGCCGGTCCCGGGGACGCTGGTCTGTCTTGCCAAATCGGGCGAGGTGTACAGCCGGGGCCGCACCGACGATGCGGGTCAGGCCTGGTTGGACGCGGCACCGCAGACCCCCGGATGGCTCGACCTTACCGTTACCGCCCGCAACTGCCTCCCGTATGTGAGCCAGATGGCGTGCGATACCGGCGGACAGGTGAACTTCGCGGGCTGGAGCGTGAAGGACGATTCCGCGGGCAACGGCGACGGCATCGCGAATCCGGGCGAGACGTTCCGGGTGCCGGTCTGGCTTGAGAACTCAGGCGACAAGGTCTCCGACCCGATGACAGTCAAGCTGCACTCCGACAGCCTTGACGCGACGGTTCTGGACTCGACCGCGACCATCGGCTCAATCAACCCGGGCGACTCCGTGCTGCTCGATTCGTTCCGGGTCCAGTTGTCGGCAACCGCGTATGACGGCGAACAAGTGAGATTCGAGTTGTCCCTGTCAGCCGGATGCGTGATGGACGTATTCTTCCCGGTCTTGCAGGTCGGCGCGCCGCGCATAGGGTTCGACCGGTGCTGGCTGACGCACGCGCCTCTGGTGCCGGGCTCGTCAGGCGGGCTTGAGCTCAGGCTGCAGAATGCAGGCCACGGGTTCGGCTACGGCACGTGGTGCAGGTTGGTGTCGCTCGACAGCCTTGTCTCGGTCCCAAAGGACAGTGCTGCTTTCGGTGACCTGCGGCCGCTCGGGTTCGGGACGAGCACGGACAGCTTCGTGGTCCACGCGTCGGCATCAAGCCCGACCGGCCACACGGCCCAACTGGAACTCCAGGTACACGCGGACGGGTATGCGGCTACGGACACGTTCTCGCTTCTGGTCGGCGACTACGGATTCTCGGACGACATGGAATCGGGCGAAGCCAAGTGGACCCACGGCGGCACCGATGACCTGTGGCATACGACCACCTACCGGTCTCACTCGGGCTCGCACTCGTGGTACTGCGGAAACGATTCCACGCACCAGTACAACAGCGGCATGGATGCGTGGCTGACAACAGCGCCGTTCCCGGTGGTCGAGAACTGCACGCTCAGATTCTGGCGCTGGTTCAAGGTGCCGAACTACGGCGTGGACGGCATCCACACTATCGTGGTGCACGGCGCGACAGAGGAGACGCTCGACTTCGTCGGTACGGGCGGAGCTTTGGGCGACTCAGCGTTCGCCAACGAGAGCCAGTGGGCCGAGGAAGCGTATGCCCTGTCCGGAGTCGGTATCGGCGACACAATCCAGGTGAAGATAGCGTTCACGAGCGACGGCGACACCGTGGACGAAGGGTTCTACATAGACGACGTGAGTGTGACCGGCGGCAACGCGCCGCCTGCGTTCGTGGTGGAGTCGCCCGTGCAGGTTCCGCCGTCGCTCATGCTCAGCGTGCGGCCCAGCCTGTTCCGCCGCACGACGACCATTCACCTTGCCGGGCCGCGAGGCGCAGCCCTTTCCAGCGTGACCGTGTACGACGCCTCAGGCCGGCTGGTCAGAAGGCTGCCTCTGGTCTGGCGCACGACCTGGGACGGTCGGGACGCGAACGGACACCAATTGTCGGCCGGTGCCTATTTCATCGAGGCCCGCACGCAGACCGAACGCAGGCAGGTCAAGGTTCTGCTGACGCGGTAGGACCGGACCCGGCCGAGGCTGGAATCTAGAAGCTAGAGTGCAGAATGCAGAGCTTCCGGCGATTCTGGCTTCCAGCATCTAGTCTCTAGCCTCTGACTTCGTCCTATTCTGGTGGCGTTGGTACGGGTTTGACAAGAGCCTTTTTCCGCCGCAAGATTGGTCATGCTCAGGGGCATTTGTCTCGTAATCCTCTGCTCGGCTACGTTCCTTCTCGCGAGCGGGCCGGGCGTAACCGTCAAGTCTGAGCCGTTGCAGACCGGCGGGGCGACGCGCTTGGCCGTGCCGGGTCGGCTGCCGCCTGTCTTGACGCGCGCGCCGGCGCTTCAGCCGTTGCCTTCGGACTCCGGCTGGACCCTGATTGACTCGATGGTCCTGCACAAGATGATACCGGCAGGGGACCGGCTGGCAGTCGTGTTCGACAGCGCGACCGAGTCGCTGCGGGACACGCTGCTGCCCGAGTTCCTCACCGACTCGGCCAAGATGGCCGTGGCAATCGCGCCGGACTGGCTTAAGGACGACCTTGCCGACAACTTCCGCCGCATCGGCGCTGCTCAGCAGAGCCGTTACGCGTACGTCATTCTGAATTGCCCGGACAAGCGTTACTACGACGAGATTTGTTTCCAGGTGGCACACCTGTCCCCGGTGACGCTTACGAACCTCGACCCGCGGATTCTGATTGACAACGTGCAGCAGGAGTACGAGATTGCCACCCACCTGCGGTACGTCAGCATCGTGGACTACGGCGACCCGCTGCAGGGAGGGAATTACTACTCGACGACGAAGTACCGGGCAGTGGTTCAGGGCGAGACTACCTGGGTTGAGATTCCCCGCGACATCTACTACTGGTGGGTCGTCATGCCCAAAGGGACCGACGAGGAGCCGCAGTACGTGGACGGGTACTTCTGGCGGCAGTACCTGTTCTACTGCAACGACTCCGGTTACCCGCTGCTGCGCGATGCGCTTGCGCCGACGCAGGTGTTCTGGGACGGCCAGAAGCATTCCTGGAGCGGCGGGTTCGAGGACACGTTGCCGGCGGTCGCCGTGGTCGGGCGCTGGGCCGCGCTGACCATGCCTTTCCCGGCCCAGGGCGACCGGCCGATACAGCCGGTCACTATCGCGCACGAGCACAACGGCAACTGCGGGGAGATGCAGGATTTGGTGCAGGCCGCGGCCCGCACCGCGCTGATTCCCTGCGGCGGCGTGATGGACATCAACGAGGACCACGTCTGGGATGAGACATGGTGGGACAGCCTGTTCATACCCTACGCCAACGACCCGACCACCCACATCGCCGATTCGGGGTGCGCATACGAGAAGAAACACGGCGGCAGCAAGGACTGCTCGGCAATCTGGGACTGGCGCAACGACGGCTGGCAGCGGAGCGTCATCGGCACCTACAGCGACACCATCTCGCTGACGGTGCAGGTGTACGATTCGTGCCTGAGGCCGGCGGATGGCGAGATTGTGCAGCTTTCCAGCGAAGACTGGTACGGCGGCATGGCCACCTGCTTCTATGGGGTCACCGGCCGCGACGGACGCTACACCACTACGCTCGGCGACGCCCAGAACTACTACCTGTCCCTTACCGGTCCGCTCGGTTATGTCTCAGCGGGCAAGATCATTGACTCGGCCGCGGCAGTACCCGGCACCAGCTTCTTCTATGGCTGCACGCTGTCCGGGAGGCTCGACTCCCTGACGATTACGCCGGACAGCGGCACGCCGCTCGACCAGTATCGCATTGACGTGAGCTATTCGGCCGGGCACCAGGCGCTCTATGGCTACGACTGCTACAACTCAAACGGCTCGAACGAGTACGCGCTCGTAAGCGCGCCGGGCCAGGTTGACTTCTTCCTGACCGGGCGCGCCGAGTTCGAGAATTACTTGAGCGGCCGGCCGTTCCGCGCGTTCGCGAGCGACGAGAACGCGAGTGCGGCCAACCACAGCCTCGTCCTGACCGAGCCGGGCAACCACTACGCTGTCTTCTCCAACGAGGAACAGGACGACATCATGGTCTTCACCGATGCGACCGTGCGCCTGTACAAGCGCGGGGTCGGAGTCGCCGAGCCCGGCAGAGGTGCGGCGCCCAACCAATGGGCGTCCATCGGCCCGAGCCCGTTCCGCACGAGGACAGCTATCAGCTTCCAGCTCACAGCCAACAGCTCTGCCGGAGTGACGATATTCGACGGCTCCGGCCGCCTCGTCCGCGTCCTATCCGCACCCCAGTCCCTAGCCCCCAATCCCCAGTTCCTCTCCTGGGACGGAACAGACGGGTCCGGCAGGTACGTGAGTCCGGGCGTATACTTCTGTCAGGTCTCAGGCGGCGGCAGGACCCTGACACGGCCGGTCGTGTACCTGGGGCAAAGTGGAAAGGCCGAAGCTGGAAGTTCGAAGTCCGAAGTCCGGCGTTCGGAGTTCGAACCGTGAATCGGCATCTGCGTCCTTTTGTGATTTGGAGTTTAGTGTTTGGGATTTCCCTTGTCCGGGCTTCCGCCCCGGACAAGGGCGGTTATCGGTGGACCAGCTCAGACGAGACGGGCGGGCCGCAGTTCCAGTGGATTGACATCTCGGGCAGCGGCACGAGGATTCCGCTCGGGGACGACGATAACCAGGGGCCGCTTGCGCTCGGGTTCGGCTTCAATTTCTACGGGGGCGTTCGTGAGTCGGTTCGCGTCTGCTCCAACGGCTGGCTCAGCTTCACTTCCGAAAGCCACCAGTTCCACCATTACCCGATTCCCGATACGAGCGACCCGAACAGCCTGCTTGCACCGCTCTGGGCCGACCTTGACCCGTCGCAGGGCGGTTCGGTCCTCTGCTTCGCAGACAGCGCAAACGGCCGGTTTGTCGTCTCATGGGTCGGCGTGCCTTTCCACGGCACCACGGACAGTTGCACCTTCCAGGTAGTCCTCGACCAAAGCGGCACCGTGTTCTTCCAGTACCTCAAGCTGCCCGCGCGAGGAAAGGCTAAGGTTAAGGTCAAGGTTGAGTCCGGACTCAGCCTCAACCTCAGCCTCAACCTGTTCCCCCTGCTTGGGGCTGACTCCTGCTCCGTCGGAATTGAGAACGACTCGGGCACGACTGGGCTGGAGTATCTCTACAACGGCCAGCCACAGTCGAACCGGCTGCACGACAGCCTCGCAGTCGAGTTCTACCGGCTGCAACACGACGCCTGTCCTACTGCAATCCTGCGACCGATGGCGCAGGTTCTCGCCGGTGATAGCATCGTTCCGCTCGTCAAGGTCTGGAATGCAGGCCTCAGCCCGGCGTCGTTCCCGGTGACACTGAAGATAGGAAGCGGCTACCAGGAGCAGATGACCGTGACCGGGCTGACCGCGTTGCGCGACACCGAGCTTCAGTTCCCGGTCTGGGTGCCGGCTGCGGATACCTGTGCGGTTGAGCTCACTACTTCGCTGGCCGGCGACGAATGTCCCTCTAACGACACGCTGAGGATGGACGTCGCCGGCTCCTATGTCGGAGAGCTCAGGTACGACGATGGCGAGGCCGACACGTGGTTCCTGCGCAACGGTTCGCCGACCAGGGACTGGGCCGGGGCGGCAAGGTTCTCAGTTCCCTACAGCCGGTTCCGGCTGCTCGGCGCGAGGGTCTTCGTGGCCGACACGATGCCGTTCGCAAGAGTGCTGGTGTGCCCGGACAGCAGCGGAGCGCCGCAGATTGACAGCCCGTATCTTTCGGCCGAGTCGGTCCGAGCTAACCTGCCGGACACGTGGCTTGAGGTCGCGGCCGACACCGACGTGGCCAGAACCGGAGACCTGTGGCTTGTCGCGTTCTGGCCAAGGTCGGCCACCGGCCCGAGAATCGGCGATGACCAGGATGAACCGATTGACGGCCGGTCATACTTCGGCTCGCCTACCCTGCGCTGGTTCTCCGACACGACCGGCGACCTGATGGCACGGCTCATGATTGACGGCCGGACCGGAATCGCTGAAGCTCACACGCCTGACGCCTTGTGCCCAACGCTGTACGCGGCCCCGAACCCGTTCCGCACGAGGACAGCTATCAGCTTACAGCTTACGGCTGACAGCCCTGCCGGAGTGACGATATTCGATTGCTCCGGCCGCCCCGTCCGTTCCTTCTCCTCCCTCCTCTCTCCTCATTCCTCCCTCGCCTGGGACGGCAAAGACGACTGCGGCCGGGCCCTGCCTGCCGGAACCTACTTCATCGAAGCCCGTACTGCGAACGACAGGCGAATCGCCAGAGTTCTGCTGGTCGAATAGTGCAACCTCGAACACTCAACCGGGGCAGCAGATGCCGCCCCGGGTCCTTTTCAGGACGTGGGTCCAAACCTGTCAGGGCGAACCGACTGGCGCGAAGTGTCGGGCGGGGGAAGTCAGACTACCGGGAACTCACGCCTATGGCGCGCTGCTCGTCGGCCCGTCTGGGACTGGACGCGGCCCCGAAATCCTCTGGGTGCATGCACCTGTCCCGTGCAGGTCGACCAGTACGACTTCGGGCGGGCAGAAGAGACGGACGCGGGGCGCGCCGAACCCTTCCATGCCCAGCCCCCGGCTGACGTACAAGTCGGTATTGCCCTGCCGGTAATGGCCTGCTTCGTAGCGCTTCCAGTATCTTGAGGCCGTGAAGACCGCGCCAAAGCCGGGCACCCGGCACTGTCCACCGTGAGTGTGGCCGGCGAGGAAGAGGTCGATTCCGAGCGATGCGGCTTTCGGCATCAGGTCGGGCGAGTGGTAGAGCAGCAGCGTGAACGCCCCGGCCGGCACACCGGCGGCGAGGTCGCTGAGCCTCTGTCCGTCCCCGACCATGCCGCGGTTGCATGTCACGCCCAAGAGCCGCAGCCGATGGCCGCTCACTGTTACCTCGGTGGCCCGGTCTTCTAGCGGGGTAATGCCCAGTTCGGCGAACATTGGTCGCAGGAGTTCCGGATGGTCCACGTCGGACGTGCCCCATACAGCGAAGATTCCGCCCGGTGCGTGGAACTGCGACAACAGCCAGCGCAGGTCAGCCAGAGCGCGGGGGTCGCGGTTGTAGGTCGTGCTGAGATAGTCGCCGGTGAGGACAATCAAGTCAGGCTTCAACCCGGCGACCAAAGCAGGCAGGGCCCGCTCGCGCCGGGTCAGACGCTCAACGTGTAAGTCCGAAACCTGGACGATTCGCAGCGGCGTGTCCGCGTCGGCGAGCTTGGCGCTGCTGACCGCCAAGCGGCCCACCTGCGTGCGGAACGGTTCGACGGTCGTCCCATAGACCGCCAGCACGGAGATGCCGACCTGCACGAGTGCCAGAGCGGTCAGAGCCGTCGCGCGCCAGCGGCGGGCCACGTATGCGGCAAGCAAGGCGACGAGCCCGCGCAACACGACGAGGCCCAACCACGGCGGCTGCACCGGGCCGAATGACAGACCCCAGCGTGGCAGGCTCGCGAAAAGAGCCCAGTCAGTCGCGGCCAAGAACAGCAGGCCGGTGGCGACGGCCCATCCCAGACTCTTCCGGCGAGTTGTTCTTGCCCAGACCCAGCCTGCGATTCCGGCAACTACCAGAGAAACCGGCGCGACCTGCCACATCGGACAATGAGCGGGAATTGTCGTCAGGATGAGAAGGCCGTGCAGCGGATTGTCGCTCGGCCACTTCATGTCGATGAGACTACTGACGGTGCCAGGTCCCCAACGGTTGCGGGCAACTTCCCCGGGTCACGGCCGGTCCGAGGCGAATGACACATGCCCCGTGCTTCCTTGTCCGCTGTCATCACATGTAGGGCCTGGCAATCACGAAGTAGATGCAGCCGGCCAGACCGGCCACAGCTATGAGTTGGCCATATGCAAGGCTCAGATACAGCGCGAGCAGCCTAGGCTTGGGCAGGAGCCTCGGGACAACCAGAGCATTGACCAGGAAGGCCAAGCACGCGGCAGCGACAGCCATCACGAGGACGACGGCCAGCCGCTGCAGGGCTAGTGAGTACCACCCGCTGGAACTGAGCTTGGCGGCAAGACTGTCATCGAGGAACCAGGCGGAGAACAACAATAGGAACAGGGCGACCCATGCTACGAAGTACGTCTCGACGGCGATTACCGCGCCTCCGGCAATTCGCCTGAGCGCCCTGCCCTTGTCCTCGGGCGGCACGCGGCGGAGCAGAAGGGCTGACACCACGAGGATGGCCGCGACTACCAGAACAGTCAGGGCGATACTCTTGAGGATGGCCGCGACAGCCAAGCCTCTGAGTGTAGTGTTCAGCATAGTCACCTCCACTGCTAGTTGTGAAGCACGTAGAAGACCTTGGTCCCGGTTGCGTAGTGCTCGGTGAGCGGCTTGGTCGGGTCCCAGCCGAAGCCGATGATGGCATACTCCGCCGGACCCGAATGCTCCTCACCCTCGGGCGTGTAACCGAGGATGACTATCGTTCCTGGCCTTTTCGTGGGGGCTCCGAAGTTGAACGGGCAGTCAAGCTGAGCGGAATCCGTGATTGCCACCAACCCGGATTGAGTCAGCCGCGTGGGGAAGTAGAATAGGTCGAAGCCGTACTTGTAGGGCTTTCGCGTGTATGGGTTGGTCGGGTACCGGCCCGGAATCGGCGAGCCGTCGGCTCCGTACGGGTCCCCGCCCGGCAGATAGCCTGCAAAACCTTTTCCGTCGCCGCGCTCCCACCACGACAAGTCCGCGGTCGGATAGCAGCCTTTGTGGTCCGTCGCATAGGCCTCGATAGCGGTCTGAAATACGTGCATGCTGTTCTTGACGGCCACGTGCGATGCTTTGGTGTCAGGGAAGCGGGCCATCGTGAGGAAGAGGCCGCAATTGAGCGTGCCGAACACAAGGGAGCCGATTACGCCAAGCACGATTCCGGCCCGGGCCATGTTCCGACCGGGTCGTTTCCGGGCCAGCGCCCTCGCTCCGAGGACGATTGCTGGGATACCGGTCAGGATGCTGAATGAGGACATAGAGATGATGCCGAGCACAAGGCTGGCGATGCTCAGGTTCTTGGTTCCGGACTCGGTGGCTGCCGTTCCGGCACGTGCGGTTTCGGTCAAGGCAGATTCGGGGCTAATCTCCATCTTCTCTTCTCCCTTCATGGACTCAGTTGACACCGAAGTCGCGGAAGACAAAGTAAAGCCAGGGAAGGATGGTCACAGCTATCATGAAGGGCAGGGCCACGCCGACGATGCTCATCACCAGGCCGGCGATTGCGTTGGACTCACCGCCCAACTGCCCATGGGAAGCGCTGATGCGAGCCCGAGCCCGGGAAGCAAGGACGATGCCGATGATGCCGGGCACCGAACCGGCGAAATGCAGTACCATGCTGAGCATGATAGGCAAGCCGAGCATGAACCCGGACCTGGCAGAGTACCCGGCGGAAGTCCTCGTGGCCAGAAGACCGCTCACCATGATGCTGACTGGATACAAAACTAGACCGTTTGCGAATGGCCACGCGACCGACAGTGCGCCCAACGTGTGCGCGGCCCTCGCGCCCGGCGCATCGGGCAGACGCTGGGTGTCGGGCGGCTTCTCTGAACTCAGCATATCGTTTCCTTTGTGCTCACGCTCCGAGCTTCGGGCCGTCCGGATTCCGGAGCTTGATGCTTGACGCCTGATGCTTGTAGCTTCCGATTCATCTGCGCCTCCTCATGCTGCGCGTTCTCGGCCCTCGGCCTCTTGCCTGCTCTCGCCCCGACAGCCACGCGAAACCCGGGGACCGGCACCGGCTCTTGAACGTTTCAGTCGGCCCAAGACGGCCCCCGTATGACCTTACCGGTCGTGTCTATGACGGCGTACCTGACGCTGATCGTGCTCCAGATTTCTTCGTACTCGACCTCAGCCTCGCCGTGCCGGAACTCGTTCGCGAAGGCGAACTGGGGCTTGATGACGAACCTGCCAGCCTTGTTCATGAAGCCCCATCTCTTGAAGAACAGATCGGAGAACGAAAAGCCGAAGTGAGATTCAAGGGTGTGGTCAAAGGGAATCTCAAGCGGGCGAATCGCGACCGGCGCCAACCGGTCGGAGAAATCACCCGCATCGGCGAACCGGGGCTTGATGACGAACCGGCCCGTTGTATCTATGTAGCCCCATTTGTCGCGCTTCCGAGCCCCGACCCTGACCGCAGCCAGACCATCATGAAACTGCCGGGCCTCGCCGAACTGCGGCTCAATGACGAACCTGCCGGTCGTGTCTATGTAACCGAACTTGCCGGCGTTCCAGTCGCCATCAAGGACGGCAGCCAGGCCTTCGGAGAAGTCGAAGGCCCAGCCGAACTTAGGCTCGACCACCAGCTTGCCGGTCATGTCTATGAAGCCCCACTTGCCGGACAGTGTGTCCCGGACCGGAACGCGGTCGTCGGAGAACGAGTTTTCCCAATTGATCTGGGGCCGGATGGCGAGACTGCCCGCTGTCATGCACCTATACCTGCCGTCAACCAGGACCAGGTGCGACTGGAGCGGAACATGTGGGGACGGTTCCTTTGCAGGATTCGCCGCCTGTTCCTTGCGGGCGACAGACCCGGGCAGCGCGCCCGTGCCGGTTGTGTCCGTGCGGACGCGGCTACTGTTCACCAAGTCAGCATGCCGTGCGGAAGTCAGCCCAGGTTTCGATGTGTGCGTCCTTCTACCGCAGGACAATGGTCCGAGCAGCCCAAGTGCCAGGACGAGCGACAGCCCGGCAACAGCCAGTGGCCTCTTAGGAGCCACAAGCCACAAGCTCCAAGCTTCGGACCGGCCGGATACTGGAGCTTGATGCTTGACGCTTGATGCCTGAAGTTCTCTATTCATCTGCACCTCCTCAACACGGTGGCGGGCTGCCCATGGCTAGTTGTGAAGGACGAAGTAGACCGTGTCCTTGCCCATGTAGAAGTTGAATGCCGGCGCTCTGGTGTCCCGACCGTAGCCGACGATGGCATACTCGTCCACCTGCCCGGAGAGACGGGTGTGACCAAGGATGATGATGGTGCCCTTGCGTCCCCCGGGCGCTTTCAAGCCCACGAAGGGGCACGTAGAATCGGCAGCAGAGGTCACCGCGCCCAGGCCCGGTGATGCAAGCTTCGATGGGAAGTAGAATAGGTCCTTGCCGTACTCGTAGGGATTCCTGGTGTAGGGATTGGTCGGGAACTTCCCGGCAATCGGGCCGCTGTCAAAGCCAAGTGGGTCCCCACCGGGCAGATATGCCGCCATCCCTTGGCCGTCGCCGGTCCTCCAAGATACGTCCGGTCCGGGGTAGTCGCCCCGGTGGTCGGCCGCGTACACCTCAAGCGCCGTCTGGAACCAGCACATGTTCACCCTGATGACTTCAGAGGGACCGGGGGACATCGACGGACCCATTACGGGTAGACTCAACCGGAAGTCTAGAAAAGGCCCGCCCAGGGAGCAGGCCAGACCCAGTATCATGCCGGCGAACGCCATTCTCCTGCCGAGTCTCTTTTGGGCATAGGCGACCGCGCCCATGATGACTGCCGGGAGCCCGACCAAGAACATGAAGAGGAGTGCAATGTCAATGTACCACCGAAGGGTGAAGTCCAGTTGACGATACGCCGACACCCATGCCACAACGCATGCGGCCGTGGCGAACAACGACAGGATGCCGAGCACCAGGCTGGCGATGCTCAGACCCCTGCCCCGTGCCTTCCGAACCTCCGTGCGAACTACGTTCATCTGTGCCTCCTCATGCTATTCGCGAGCGCCTCACTTCGACGGCTCCCGGACGAACTTGCCGGTCTTGTCTATGTAACCAGACTTGTCGCCGACCCCGACAGAAGCCAGCCCTCCGGAGAATTCCTCAGCCCAGTCGAACCTGGGCTTGATGACGAACCTGCCGGTCTTGTCTATGTAGCCAGACTTGTCGCCGACCGCGACTGGTGCCTTGCCCTCGGAGAAGCTACCGGCAAACTCGTACCGGGGGGCGACGACGAACCTGCCTGTCGTGTCTATGAAGCCCCACTTGCCATACTTCACGTCTCCGACCCGGACCGCTGCCAAACCCTCTGAGAAGTCCCTGGCGTCGCCGAACTGGGGCGTGATGACGAACTTGCCCGTCTTGTCTATGAACCCGCATTCGGTGGTCTGGCTATCCACGACCATCGCCAGTCCCTCTGAAAAGTTCCCGGACCAAACGAACTGCGGCCTGATGACGGTCTTGCCGGCATTGTCTACGAAGCCCCATTTGCTGGTCACTTCGTCCCCGAACCTGACTGCCGCCAAACCCTCAGAGAAGCGCCAAGCCCGGGAGAACCGGGGGTTGATAGCGAACTTGCCGGACTTGTCTATGTAGCCACTCTTGTCGGCCGTCCCCTCCCGGACCATGACCGATGCCAGGCCCTGGGAGAATCCGTCTGCGCCCATAAACTGGGGCTTGATGACCAGCGTCCCGGTCTTGTCTATGTAGCCCCACTCATAGCAGTCGAAGACCTCGGCTAGGCCCTCTGAGAAGTCCCCGGCGAAGCCGAACTGGGGCTTGATAACCAGCCTGCCGGACCTGTCCATGTAGCCGTACTCGCCGTGAACCTCGACCGGAAACAGACCGATGGACTCCTTCTTCGGCACCGCGGCCTGCGCCTGAGCCTGCCCTACGCAGGGCAGGAATCCGAGCAGCCCAAGAACCAGGACAAGTGACAGCCCGGCAACAGCCAGTCGTCCGACTCCAGCGCGGAACGCGGAGTGATGAACGCTGAATCCGGGCCGTCCGGATTCCGGAGCTTGATGCTTGCTGCTTGATGCTTGAAGCTTCCTATTCATCTGTGCCTCCTCATGCTATTTGAGAGCGCCTCACTTCGACGGCTCCCAGACGACCTCGCCGGTCTTGTCGATGTGGCCGCACTTGTCGGCGACCGTGACCTCTGCCTTACCCCTTGAGAAGTCCTTGGCCCCATCGAACTGGGGATTGATGACGAACTTCCCAGTCGTGTCGATGAAGCCCCATTTGCGGTTCTTCCAATCCCCGACGTCAACCGCGGCAAGGCCCTCGTGGAAGTTCAGAGCCAAGAGGAACTGCGGTTTGACGACGAACTCACCGGTCTTGTTTATGTAGCCCCATCTACCGGTGTTTTCGTCTCCCACCCTGACCGCAGCCAGACCCTCGGAAAACGACCAGACGCAATCGAACTGGGGTTTGATGACGAGCGTGCCGGTCGTGTCCATGTAGCCCCACTTACCGACACCAATGTCCCCGACCTCGACCGCTGCCAAGCCCTCGGAGAAGTGCCCGGCATGGCCGAACTGGGGTGTTATGACCAACCTGCCGGACCTATCCATGTAGCCGGACTCGCCGTCAACCTCGACCGGAAGCAGGCCGCCCGCCGTCCCCTTCGGCATCGCGGACTGCGTTTGTGGCTTCTTGCCGCATGACAGGAATCCGAGCAGGCCAAGAGTCAGGACAAGGGATAGCCCGGCAACAGACAGTGATGCCCTAGGAGCCACAAGCCACACGCTCCAAGCTTCGGGCCGTCCGGATTCCGGAGCTTGATGCTTGACGCTTGATGCTTGAAGCTTTCTATTCATCTGCGCCTCCTCAAATTGCGCGCCCCCGCCTCACTCCGTCGACTCCCAGACGAACTTGCCGGTCTTGTCTATGTAGCCGTGACTGGGGATTCCATCGCGGTTGACCTCGACCGCTGCCAAACCCTTGGAGAAGCTCGTACCATAGAGGTACTGGGGATTGATGACCAATCTGCCGGTCTTGTCTATGAAGCCCCACTTCCCGGTCCACAAGCCCCCGACTTTGACCGCCGCCAGGCCCTCTGAGAAGCCCCAGGCATCGTCGAACTGCGGCTTGATGGCGAGCTTGCCGGTCTTGTCTGTGTAGTCCCATTTTCCGGTCGCCGAATCCGCGACCCAGACCGCAGCCAGACCATCCGAGAAACTGTGAGCGTAGCCGAACTGAGGATTGATGACGAACTTGCCGGTCTTGTCTATGTAGCCCCACTTGTCACCGTCCGCGACCGCTGCCAAACCCTCAGAGAAGGACAGAGCGCGTTCGAACCGGAGACTGACAACGAGGTTACCGGTCATGTCAATGTAGCCCCATTTGCCGGTTCTCCGATTCCCGACCATGACCGCTGCCAGCCCCTCAGAGAAATCCTTGGCGTCGTCGAACTGGGGATTGACGACCATGCCGCCGGCCCCGTCTCTGTAGCCCGACTTGCTGCCGACCCGCGTCGGAGACAAACCGTACGCCACAGCATTCATCTTCGAGGTCGGCGCCCTTCTGACGGTGAGGTTGTACAAGATCCCTCTCCGCACCGTGAAGTAGACAAGACAGAGAAATGCGATTGCCAGTACCCCTGCAATTGACACGCTGGACTTCGAGCGTCCTCGGTTCATCTGCGCCTCCTTATGCCATTCGAGAGCGCCTTACTTCGTTGGGCCCGGGACGGACTTGCCCCTCTTGTCTATGTAGCCGCCGTCGCCGTTCTGGAACCCGACCAGCGCCGAACCCTCTGAGAAATCCCCTGCAAGCTCGAACCGGGGTCTGATTACGAACTTGCCGGTCTTGTCTATGTAGCCGTATTGGGCGTGAGGACTGATGGCGACCGTGACCGCTGCCAGACCCTCATGGAAGCCCCGAACGTCCTCGAACTGAGGCTTGATTACCATCCTGCCGGTCCTGTCCACGTAGCCCCACAAGTTGTAGTCGGCTTCGACCGCTGCCAAGCCCTCAGAGAAGTCCCGTGCCCAAGCGAACCGGGGCGTAATCACGAACTTGCCGGTCTTGTCAATGTAGCCCCAGCTATCGCCGACCTCGACCGCCGCCAAGCCCTCGGAAAACTCCTGAGCATCGTGGAATTGGGGTTCTATGACGAACTTGCCGGTGGTGTCTACGTAGCCGTCCCCGTCGGCGAACCAGACCGCTGCCAAACCCTCGGAGAACCAGAGTCTCGAACTGAAGAGGGACTGAGTCACAGGACTGCCGGTCTTGTCTATGTAGCCATACTGCCCGCCGACCTCGACGGCCGCTAGACCCTCGACGAAGAACGCCTCAACATGGTCAAACTTGGGGTTGATTACAACCTTACCGCACGTGTCTATGAAGCCCCACTTGCCGGTTTCCCGATCTCCGATTCTGACTGCTGCCAGCCCTTCGAAGAAACGCCCGGCGGCGTCAAACTCGTGACCGATGATGAGCTTGCCGGCCGCGTCCACATAGCCCCACTTGCCGCCGAGGCTATCCGGTGATGGACCGTTCGGCTCCTTCTTCGGTTCCGAGGTGTGCGCCCGCATGCGCACATCCGGGGCCGCGCATCTCGGTTCCGCACTCTGCACCTGCGCCTGCCCGGGGCAGGATAGGAATCCGAGCAGGCCGAGGACCATGACCAACGACAGCCCGGCGACAGACAGCCGTCCGACTCCAGCGCGGAGTACGGAGCGATGAGCGCTGAATCCGGGCCACCGTGACTCCGGAGCTTGATGCTTGACGCTTGATGCTTGTAGCTTCCTATTCATCCTCGCCTCCTGAAGATGTATGTCCACAGTATCTATCTACCTGCCCGGCAACGAGCATATTCCGAACCGCTGCGCGGGGATACCGACCCCTTTCGGCTCATGGCCCAGATGCTCCCGTTCGCTCCCTGTCCCTTCGGGCGTTCGCACCCGCGACGGCGCTCCGGGGCAATTCCTTTTCCCCGATGGCCGTCAAGGCCGGGCGGGACCATGTCCGCACAGGTCGCAGTTTAGGACAGCGGCCGACCAATGTCAAGCGTGCAAGTGCGCCATTCGTCGGCTTAGGCCGAGGTTCCGGCAGGTATCGGTGACAGGATTCCTTGCTCCGCTGGTCAAGCGAAGGAGTAAAGCCGAGGCAGTTTGAACGAAGCTGCCCGGTGAGAGCCGCGCGGCTGTCGAGTTACTGAGAGATTACTGCGCGCGGAGTGACGCGGGGAGCGTCATTTCTCCGGCGGCTCCGGGATGTTGAATGCCTGGGACCGGACCGGGGCGAGGGCTATTTCAGATAGCAAGTACCTGATAGCAAAAGGCAGAAGCGCAGAGCGAGGGCCGGCCCAGATCAGAAGTCGGAACAAGACGTGGGACGGCCGGCGGCCATGAGGGGAGTAGTCAGCAAACAGTAGACAGCATACAGGGGCACGCGGGCGGGCATGAAGTCAGAAGCCAGAAGCCAAGAGTCAAGACGCAGAGCCGCAGGCAGGCGAAGACGGGCGCGGGCGGGGAGGAGGGGTTATGGCTTGCGGCTGCGGCGGCGGGGCGGCTTCGTCGCAGGAGCGTCGCGGGCAATGGGCGGTTCGCCGAGCCCGTCCGCGGGCGTCTTTCTGCCGCGTTCGGTTCGGTCGAAGTCGGTGTCAAAGCTCACGAGCGTCAGGTTGTGCTTCTCTGCCGCGACGTACTGGTAGGCGTCGTCGAAGTCGAGCCGGAAAAGCTCGCAGACTTCGAGCGCGCGCAATAAGCCCCGGGTATCCAGCCGGATTCTCAACAGCCCCGAGTCCTCGACCGTGTCCAGGAGGAAGTCGGCGCAGGCTTCACGTTTCTTCAGTCGGCTCAGGATGACGCCGACCGAGTAGATTGAGAACTCCGTGATTGCAAGGAATCGTCCTTCCACCTCCCGCATGAAGTCCCGGACTTCCCCGGCCCGTTTCTGGTCGAGGATCCTTTCCAACCAGACATTTGTGTCAACGAGGTACATCAATCGCCCCACCACTCAAGCGCTTTCTTCTGGAGTTCCAGTGAAGTGTACTGCTCCCGATATTCGCGCAGCGCACCGGCCCAGGTCTGGCGCAGGTACTTCTGCTTGGGGCGCGCCCGGGTCGCGCTTAGGAATCGGGCAAAATCCCTGACCTCGGTCTGCAACTCCTCAGGCAGTTCTTTCGTTGATTCCATCACTTCATCGATTGTCTTCACGTTTGGCCTCGCGTTTGCTGACTCAATATAGCCTCTTTCCGCCGCCGAATCAAGAGCGGGCGTAGCAGACGGCACACGGTATGTGGCATGTGGGCCCTGGAACCGAAACAGGAGTTCACCACAACGACACTAAGACACAAAGAGGGTTAGAAGGAAATGCCCGGCGTGCACTTTGTGCGCGAGGAGCCTCAAGCCACAAGCCATCCGAAAGGTCGTCCTGACGGAGTAGAGGAAAGGGGTCGAGGAAACGAGGATTCAAGGATTCGAGTGATGGAATAGGACTCAGCCAGCCTGAGAGCAGCCGCCCGGTGAGAGCCGGGTGGCTGTCGTTGGGTCGCTGAGAGATTCCTCCATTCGGAGCAGAGCGCCTCGGTCGGAATGACGGCGCGGGCGCTACGGTTTGGGCTCGTCTATGCTGAAGTTCTCGAACCGGATGGCCACGAGGACATCCCTATTCAGGCCTCTCGCGTGCCATTTATCCATCAGGACCTTGGCCTCAATCGCCATGCTCTCGCCGGTGATACCTTTACGGTTGGTCGGCTTGAAGAGCTGGCGCACGAAGCTGAGGTAGGGGACATAGTTGATGGTGTTGACTCCCTGCGCGTTGAGAGTCTGTTTCACGTCGGTCTCCATCGTGGTGAGAGCAGCGGTCGCAGCCGCGTAGCGCGCCTTCATGTCGTCTTGGATGGCGTCGAGCGTGGCCCTGGTCCGTTCCGGTGTGCACTTGGCCTGCCACCGGCTGATGCGTCTTACTGAATCAGACATTGTGATGCTCCTTCGGCTCGGTCATCAGCAATAGGCTTGCACCTGCCCTCAGGCCAAGTCCCTGACCAAGTCCGACAAAGCAGATGCTCACGGGCGTCAGACAATGGCTTGTTGGAGCCATGTCCGTGCGTCTTCAACTACTTAGACGCTCGCGACGGTCGAAGGAATCACCACTGCCTAGGTACCGTAATTCCGGAAGGTTGCGCCAACGGAAATGCGGCCCGCGACTCGTACTGCGATTCCCAAGGTCATCCTTGGGGTCATCTAGGGGACCGTCTAGGGGACGGTCTCCGGGGTCGTTCCAAAGGTCACCCTCAAGGTCGCCTCAGAGGTCGTCTGTTGGGTCGTCTACAGGATTGTCTCATGGGTTGTCCTTGAGGTAATCCCTTGAATCGTCTGAGGATAGGTCTCCATGGTCGTCTCAATGGTCGTCTCCAGGTTTGTCTCTTGGGTCGTCTCACGGGTCGTCCTTATGGTCGTCTTCTGAATCGTCTCTTGGGTCGTCCTTGGAATCACCCTGAAGACCACCTTTGGGACGAACTTCGAGGCAGTCCTTGGGATGAACTCCGGGACCGCGATGCCAATCGCGGGTCGCGCCATGGGTCGCGGGCTGTGGCTTGAGGCGGGTCGCGGGCTGCGCAGGAGTCTGACGGCTGTCTCTTGGCTGAGAGGTTGGTGAAATCAGGCGACGGCGGGGAGAATGGGACGAATGGGACGGATGGGACGAATGCACTGTGAGGTTCTGGGCGGAACTCTGAGTCGAGTGCTGTACTTCGTTCTGAGTCGAGCACTGCGCGAAGTTCTGAGCGGCGTGCTCTGTTGGACAACATGCGCGGGCGAGGGCGCAGGCCCTGTTGTGGTTCGTGTCGAGGGTGACGGGCAGGTTGCCAGGGTCCTGACGGGCCTTTTCCGTGTGTTTCTCACGATATCCGTGTCTCATTCTCATTTCTAAGCCTAAGTCTTGTACTTGGCTGATGTTAGGGCGTTGGCGGGAGGGCTACCGCCGTCTTTCTCGTCTCATCTCGTGAGACTTGCCGAGATGAGCATGTTGACGTAAGGTGTTGAAATATAAGCAATTGAGCCCACGGTTGTCGCTGGTACGCCGGTTGCATTATCCTTAGCGATGTCTGACAAAGATACCAAAAGGACCGAACCTCAGGAGGTACCGATGACTCTTCGTTCAGTAGCCGTGGTAGTGACCGGGTTGTTTGCGCTGGTGACCATCAGCGCGACTCAGTTCGACCGGACCGCACAGGTTTCGAGCAGCCAGGTGAAGGCCGCAGTGGCAATGCCGGGAACCAAGCTGGCGGCGATGACCGACCAGCAGTCTGGGCGTTTGACCGGTCGCGTGAACGAACTGCTGACCGGCAGTTCAGTGAATGGCGCAGGGATGGCTGCCTTTGTCGGCACGATTCAGGCGACACGGCGCAGCGGTTCCGCGCACACCGCGCGGGTTTGCCCGGGCAAGCAAACCATTGAGGAAGTCTGCAGGCAGATGGGCAAGTTGATGGTGCGGCAGCAGGAGTTGGAGACGAACGGCAAGAAGGCGCAGGTCGCCGCGTTCCTGAACAAGGTGCATGCGGCGCGGGAGAGTGGAATGCCGGAGGCCCAGGTTCAGGCGATGGTCAGTGAAGGCCTGAAGAACGGGCAACTGGCGGTCGGGGCAGACGATGAGTGCCGGCAGGTCCAGCAGCAGATTGACGAGCTGACCCGGTCGCTGGTCGAGGGCGAGCAGGCGCTGGCCGGTCCGGTGCTCCGGACTGTGAAGCCGACCGACGTGCGGTATGGCGTGCCGGGAATCATCGAAGGGCCGATAGAAGTCAGCAGCAGGTAGAACTGCCAACCGGGGTTCGGTCTTTAGCAGGCCGGCGGCTTCTGGGGCCGCCGGCCCTTGGTGCGCCCAGCATGGGCGCTGACTTGAGAGTGAAAGTCTCTATCACGGAGGTTGATTGCACCAACCGTTAGTCAAAGGCAAGTGCGTCACCGCGAGGTGAGGTGCGAAGGAAGCCGGAGGCAAAACTGCGCTTTGAGGAACACAAACCCCATACGAGGCCGGGTCAGTCGGGCGAGCTGGCAAGTGACAGCGAAGCCCGATGCAATCAAGGGCTGACAAGGTAGATGGGGCAAGGGTGCAGGGAAAGTCAGCGCTCTTACCTGGGGAGACCTGCGGCCACGCCGTCCTCGGATGGCAACCCCAATCGTGAGGTTGGATTGAGGTGGCAGGAGTCAGCAGAGGCCATAGTATCGGCACGCAAGTGCCGAGAAGGGCCGAACGTCGAGGAGGGCAGGAACTTGAGCGGCTCGTGGGACAGGCGATGAAGGCAGAATTCCTCGGATGAGGACACTACTGGCTGGGCGAAGGCAGTGAAGCTGCCGGGATTCGGCCAGAGGGCTGAGCCTTCCCCGGCGCTACTCGAAGGAATGTCCAGGGATGTCGGCGCTGGTATAGCCGGGCAACCTATTCCTTGGCGAACCGCCGGATGCAATAAAGCACGTCCGGTGGTGTGAGAGGGGGTGGCCGCAAAGTCGCCCCCTACTCGATCATCATAGCCCGCAGGGTTCCTTATGCCTCGAGGTCGCGCGAAAATGAGCGATTGGCGGAGGGCGGACTTGGCAAGGCGCGGTGGTTGCGTAGAATGTGGGTGCGATGAGCGAGAAATCCAACCTTGAATTCCGGCCGCTGGCGCTGGCTGACAAGCCGCTGGTGGACGCGGCGCTGGAGCGGTTCCCGACCGACGTGTCGGAGTTGACGTTCACGAACCTGGTAGTGTGGCAGCGGAAAAGGAAAGTGCAGATAGGGGTCGAGGATTCGAGGAGTCAAGGCGGGAGAGGAAAGGGACCGGAGACGGGGGACGGGGGACCGGGGGCGGACGGACGAAGTCAGAAGGCAGAAGACAGATTGCAGAGGGCAGAAGTGGGAAGCGAAGAGAAAGGAGAGAGGAGGGAGGAGGCGGGGGGCGGCGGAGAAGGAGCGGAGGGGTTGATGGTGCTTTGCGAGGAGGATGAGGAGAGACGAAGTCAGAAGCTAGAGGCTAGAGGTCAGAAGTCAGAAGTTCAGGAGGCAGCAGCGGACATCGGGCGGGAGGATGAGGAGAGACGAAGTCAGAAGCTAGAGGCTAGAGGTCAGAAGTCAGAAGTTCAGGAGCAGAGCGGGGAGCGGCACCGGAAGTTCTTTCTGCCTCCAGTGTGCATGTGTGATTCGGCGTCGGCAGTGCGGGCGATGTTTGAGTATGCCGGGCAGCAGGGATTCGAGCCGAGGCTGGAGCGCGTGCCTGAGGTGATGGCTGAGGAGCTGCGTGCAGCCGGGTTCAGCACTGTCGAGGACCGGGATAGCTGGGACTATGTGTACCGGGCTGGCGACCTTGCGTTTCTTGAGGGCAGGCACTATGACGGGAAGCGGAACTTTGTGAAGCAGGCGCTTGAGAGGGGCGGTTGCGAATACCGGAAGATTACGCCTGAGAACGTGAAGGATTGCCTGGCGTTGGAGACAAGCTGGTGCAATCTGCGTCATTGCGAGTTGGACCCGAGCCTGACCGCGGAGCAGCAGGCTATCGCTATCTGTTTCGAGCATTGGGCCGAGTGGAATCTTCTGGGCGGCGCGGTCGTGGCCGGGGGCCGGATTGAGGCGTTCTCCATCGCGGAGAGGCTGAACCCGACCACCGCGGTCGTGCATTTCGAGAAGGCGAACCCGGAGTGGCGCGGGATGTACCAGCTCATCAATCAGTGGTTCTGCCGGAATGAGCTGCTCGGGTTCGAGTTCGTGAACCGCGAGCAGGACCTTGGGATTGAGGGGCTACGAAAGGCGAAGGAGAGCTATCATCCGCATCATTTGGTGAAGAAGTTCGCGGTGGAAGAGGATAGGGGTCAAGGGGTCTAGAGGTCAAGGGGTCAAATGAGCGGAGCAGGGCAGAGTGCAAGTGTCAAAGTGCAAAGTGCAAGATGGCCGGACAAGGACGAGAAGGGCCGAAGGCAGATAGCAGATAGTAGATATCAGAAGGCAGAAGTCGGAGGAGAGGAGGGAGTGGAGAGAGCGGAGGGTGAGGCCAGAAGGCAGATAGCAGATATCAGATATCAGAAGTCAGAAGTCAGTAGGCCGAAGTCAGAAGGCAGAAGGCAGAAGGCAGAAGGCAGAGCGGGCGCGGAGAGGAGTGAGGACGAGGCGGGGCGGCGTGCAAGTATCAAAGCACAAAGTGCAAAGTCTGGGAGCGAGGCGGTTGGAAGGTGGTTGTTCAGGTGGCGCGGGGGGATTGGGTTTGTCGCGTTTGGGGTAGTGTTCGCGATGGGCAGGCCGCTCGTGCAGTCGTGCCTGCTCGGCTTGGGACTCGTGGTCGCCGGACTTGCGGTGCGGTTCTGGGCTATGGGCTACATTGGAGCCGAGGCACGGACACGCGAGGTCGGGGTGGATACACGCATCAGCGCCGGGCCGTTCTCTCTGTTCAGGCATCCGCTGTATCTGGGAAATTCTCTGCTGGTTTGTGGAATGCTGGTTGCCCTGCATCCGAGCCGGGTCGTGGGGCTTGCGGTATTCGTGTTGTTCGCTATCGAGTACACGTTCATCATAGTTGCGGAGGAGAGGGCGATGATAAGTGCGAACGCCAAACGCCAAACGCCAAACGCCGAGTCTCGCGCCCCTCACCCTGGCCCTCTCCCCGCAGGCGGGGCGAGGGAAGAAGGGGGCAGCCGGGTGCCGTCTGACGAATGCCGGCCGGGTCAGACGTTCTTGCTGAGGCGTGTCAGGGCCGAGTGGCCCACGTGGGTCGTGACCGGGCTTGCGTTCGGGCTCGCGCTTGCGCGGGCCTTGGTCAGGCGCTAGTGCCTGCCTGCGATGATGGTTGACGGGTAGCAGCAACTCGCGCCCCTCACCCTGACCCTCTCCCCACCGGGGAATTGGCGATTGACAATTGGCAATTGACAATCGGCAATCGGAAATCCCGAGGCGGGGCGAGGGAAGAAGGAGGCAAGGACCGCTGCCTGGTTTGCCGTGTCGGCCGTTTGCGTGAACGGGCGCTAGCGGGCAGGCAGGATTTCGAACCCGGCTGTGACCGTAACGGGGCGATTGGCGTTCAAGTCTTGAATCCGGCTGACCAGCAGGTAGTGGCCGGCCCGCAGGTCCATCGTGTGTATGCGTTCCACCACAACGCCGGTCGGGCCCGGGCCTGCAAGGAAGCGGGTTGAGGTCGGAACCACGGCCATGGTCCGCGTGTCGCTGTTCATCAGTTCGTACTTAGCTTCTGCATGATGGTCCCCGGCTGAGTCCAGCGTCAGGTTGTATACCTCATACAAGGCATAGAAGGCCCGGCCGCTTCTGACTTTCGGCGTCACCAGCGGCACGACCCGCGCCCATTCGGGCCGGGCGAATTGCGCGCTCTGCATGGTGGAGTCGACCAACGAGTAGAAGAGCACGTCTGAAGCGGGTTGGGCACTGCGCACATACCTGAGCAGGTCAAGGTCCTGCTTGAACGTCGTCGCGGCCCCGGAGTCGGCGGTGACCGCGCTGACCGTGAGCGCGTAGACGTCCACCGGCAGCATGAAGACCTCGCGGCCCACAGCGAGGTCAACCGATGTCGTGTCGTCGGCAGTCCCCGTGCTGACCCAGAAGGAGCGGGAAATCAGTGCGCTGTTGCCGTGCGGCACGAGGTTGATGGTCACGTGCACGAGCGGTTGGTGACCTGAAGGGAACCGGGCCGCAAGGACGCGCAGCGGTATCCCATAGTGGAGTTCGACCTGCACGGTGTCGCCCTGCTGGTGCAGGCGGCCCACGCTGACTTCGAGTCCGAGAGGCTGCGCTCCAGCGACTGGAACCGGGGCAGCGCGGCCCATATCAACCTGTTCCAGCGCGGGCATGGTTGCGGCCCGGCCGTACTGAGACTGGCCGACAAGTTTGAAGGCGGTGCCGCCGCGGACGAAGTCGAACTGCCGGCCCAGCGAGTCGTAGGACCAGATTTCAGCAGGGTTGACGATGATGCGGGTGGATTCGTTCTCGACCGGCTGCGGTTCGTACTGGTCTCGGCGGGCCGGGCCGTAGTGGATGAAGGTCCGAACCCGGTCGTCGTTGAGCAGGTCAACCGCGCCGAACAGGTCCCGGGCGTCGCGGGCGCGCTGCTCGAACACGGCACGGGAAGGCCCGAACGCGGAGTTGTGCCAGAACCAGTCGAGATACTCTTCGCGCGCCTTGCCCGGCGTCTGGGTGACATATTCCTGCGCGGACCGGGCGTCAAGGCTCGCGAGTATCAGGTAGTTGAGCTTTGTCTCCGCGGAACTCGTGTCGAGCGGGGTCAGACTTCTGAACTGGCCGCAACGTGACAAGGTTGAGGCTAAGGTGAAGGCTAAGACAAGGAGCAAACCCTCTCTTGACCTCAACCTTCACCTTGACCTTTCCTCCAGCATGGGGAGTTTGACGCCTTGGGTGCGCGCAACCAGCTTGGCGTCGTCGTAGCCCGCGTCGGCATGGCGGGCGATGCCGGTGCCCGGGTCGTTTAGGAGCACGCGCCTGAGTCGCTCGTCCATTTCGGGCGTACCGTCGCAGACGATGACCTGGCCCGCATGGATTGAGTAGCCGATGCCCACGCCGCCGCCGTGGTGGATTGAGACCCATGATGCGCCCGAGGCGACGTTGAGCATGGCGTTGAGCAGGGGCCAGTCGGCAATCGCGTCCGAGCCGTCGAGCATGGCCTCGGTCTCGCGGTTGGGCGATGCCACCGAGCCGGTGTCGAGGTGGTCACGGCCGATGACAATTGGCGCTGAGATGCGGCCCTCGCGGACCGCCTTGTTGAAGGCGAGCCCGGCCCTGTCGCGCTCGCCATAACCCAGCCAGCAGATGCGGCTGGGCAGGCCTTGGAACGGTATCTCGGCCGCGGCCCGTCGCAGCCAGTTGACCAGAGCGGTATTGTCCGGGAACAGGTCGCACACGATGCGGTCGGTTTCAGCGATGTCTTTGGGGTCGCCGGACAAAGCGACCCAGCGGAACGGGCCTTTGCCCTGACAGAACAGGGGACGGATGTAGGCGGGGACGAAGCCGGGATACCTCCAAGTGGCGATTGGCGATTGGCGATTGGCGATTGACGGACCGGGCGTGCGAATTTCGGATTCGGGGAGGAAGCCACCTTCTACTGCCTTGCCTCGCAGGTTGTTGCCGTAGTCAAACGTGACCGCGCCCATGGACTGGAGTTTGAGCATGAGGCGGACGTGTTCGGCCATGGTGCGGTAGGACGCCTGCTTGTATGCGGCCGGGTCGCGACCACGGAGTTCCACCGCCTGCTGGAAGGACATGCCGGACGGCACGTAGCCGTTCAGTTCGTCGTGGGCCGAGGTCTGGTCGGTGAGCAGGTCAGGTACGACGTTGCGGCCAACGAGCCTTGAGAGCAGGTCAACGATGTTGCCGCACCAGGCGATGCTTGCGGCTTGCTTGTGGTTCTTTGCGTCGAGCGCACGGTCAATGGCCTTGTCGAGGTCGGGGATGCTCTCGTCAAGGTAGCGAGGCTTCTTGCTGGCCAGACGCCGGGCAACACGGGCAGGGTCAACTTCTGCGCCGAGGTAGGTCGCGCCGGCCATGGTCGCGGCAAGGGGCTGAGCGCCGGACATGCCGCCGAGCCCGCCGGAGACCACAAGCCGGCCGGCAAGGTCAGGCGTGCCGAAGTGTTTCCGGCCAGCGGCCACGAACGTCTCGTGCGTGCCCTGCAGGATTCCCTGAGTGCCGATGTATATCCACGAACCCGCGGTCATCTGGCCGTACATGATGAGTCCGGCGGCTTCGAGTTCGTCGAAGCAGGGCTTGGTGGCCCAATGGGGCACGAGGTTGGAGTTGGCAATCAGCACGCGTGGGGCATAGGGCCACGTGCGGAATACCGCGACCGGCTTGCCGGATTGCACGAGCAGGGTTTCGTCGTTCTCCAGCGTCTTGAGCGCGCGGACAATGGCGTGATAGCACTCCCAGTTGCGCGCGGCGCGGCCGGTTCCGCCGTAGACGATGAGCCGGCGCGGGTCTTCGGCGACCTCCTCGTCGAGGTTGTTCATGAGCATGCGCATGGCGGCTTCCTGGTGCCAGCCCTTGCACGTGATGCGGGTGCCGCGCGGAGCCTTGACCGGCTGGTATTGATTCGGGTTCATCATTCTTCTCAGCCTATCCGCCGCAGTGCCGGATGTCAACGCGGGCTCGAACCTGAGTTCCGAGATGGAAAGGCACGAAAGCAGCGGCCCCCGTCGGACAGTTCAGGTTCAGGACCCGAACCCCGGAACCCCAGAACCCCAGAACCCGCTCGTCGCGGCGGTCACGCCGGTTCTGGGCTTGAACAGCGACGAGCCTGCCGGTATTATCAGGCGTTGACAGCCGCGCTGCTTCTGTGTTTGGCCTGCCAGCTTCGTAGCGGTGATACGCTTGAGGCGGTCAGGTTTGAGGGCAACCGCAGCTTCAGCCGGGCGGAACTAATCCAGGTCGTCACCTGTCGCCCTCACAAGCCCAGTTCCGACGTCCAGCTCGGTCGGGACGCGGGCGCGCTTGAGTCGTTCTATCAGAACGAGGGATTCAGCTCCGTGCAGGTCGAGAAGGCCGTGACTTCCGGTCGGCGCTGGCAGGTCGTCACGTTCAAGACTACCGAGGGGCCGCACACGCGCGTCACGACCATCGTCCTGTCCGGAAACAATGCCTTCGCCACCGACCGGCTGCTGCGAGAGATGCCGTTCCGGCCCGGCGCGTTCTTCTCCCAGGGCCAGGTTGACGCGGCCACCCAGGCGCTGCGGGCGTTCTACCTGAACTCAGGCTATCCGTTCGTCCTGGTGACGGCAACCGTGGACCGGAAGGACTCGCTGGCCACGGCCTGGTTCAGCATTCAGGAAGGCCAGCTCTGCCACATCAAGGAAGTACGCGTGCGCGGGAACCGGACTGTGCGCACAAAGACCATCCTGCGGGCTTCGGAAATCCGGCCCGGAGAGAAGTTCAGCCAGAACCGGGTGCTCGATGCGCAGCGCCGGCTCTACGCAACCAAGCTCTTCTCCGCGGTGATGTTCTACGTCCTCGCGGACAGCGGCGGGGGACAGGTGGCGTCAGGCGACGAGGTGGTCGTCCGGTTCGACGTCGTGGAGCAGCCGTGCCGGGATTTCGGCCTTGGTGCCGGTGGTGAAATACCGCCGCTCCGCCTCCTCGTGTCGGCCGACTGGGAGCACGATAATCTGTTCAACGATGGTCAGTCGGTTCTTCTCAACGGCGAGTACAGCCCGACGTTCAGCCGGGACTATCGGTTCGGTATTGATGGTACGTATAAGGTGCCGTACCTCTTTCTGGCCAGGATTGACCTTCAGACCCATCCCTTCGTGACGTATGAACGGGTAGACACGAACCTGCTGCGCAACTATGGCATTGAGACCGGCATGAGCCGGAACATCGCACCCCAGTTCACGGTAGGGCTGTCGAACCGGCTGCTGTTGGTGTCGGATACGTCGTCGGGCATAACCAACTCGCTGGCACTCACCGGCCAGTATGACACACGCAACGATTTCTTCGACCCGTCCAGCGGCGTGTCTATCCAGACCGTAGCCGAGGTCGCGGGCGGGTTTCTGGGTGGAGTCAATGACCTGCACCGGTTAACCGCGGAATGCCGCTGGTTCCTGGGACTGGGCCCGGAGCGACGGCGCCAGACAAACGGCGCGGGCCAGTTCGTGCTCGCCATGCGCGGGCTGGTGGGAAGAATCTGGCCGTACGGCCGAACCACAGCCGTGCCGTACTATGAGGCATTCACACTGGGTGGCGTGAGCAGCCTGCGCGGTTACGCGGACCGTTCACTCGGTCCGGACACGTCCGGCATCGCCGGATACCGGTTTGGCCCGGCGGTCGTGAACGGCAACGTCGAGCTTCGCAGTCCCTATGTCCGGCATTGGGTCGGCCTTACCCTGTTCGGAGATATCGGCAGCCTTGGGCGGGACCTGCGGCTGTTTGCCTATGAGTACAGCGCCGGCATCGGCGTGTGCGTGAGGACGCCCATCGGCCCGGTTCGACTTGACTGGGGAAAGCGGCTCAAGAACCCGCCGGCCGGGGACAAGGGCCGTTTCTACCTGGGGTTGCTCCATGCGTTCTAGGCCGGTTGTCAGTGCCATCGCCTGGTTCTTCGTGGTGGTCCTGTGCGCGGTCGGCTTCGTACTGCTGTGTGCTACGGTGGTCCTGACAGTGCGGCCTCTGGGCCGGTACGTTCTTGGCCGGACTCTCGTGACCCTGGGCAGCGGAGTGGTTGCCGGCCAAGTGAGTTACGAGCGCATCGAAGGCAGCCTCGCGCGCGGGCCGACCATCGTCGGGCTTGCGGTGCACACCGGTTCCGATTCGCTGACAATCCGGCGCCTGGGTTTCAACTATGACCCGGTGATGTCTTTAGTCCAGCGGGCAATCGTGCTGTCCAGTTGCCGAGTCGTGGAACCTAAGCTGTACCTGGCCAATCCCAAATCCCAAACCCCAAACCCCAAATCCCAAACCCCAGGCGGCAAGTCCAAGCCGCACTGGCCCGATGCACGGGTCGGGCAGTTCCATCTCAGCGACGGCAGCCTCTTTCTTGACACGGTCCAGCGGCTCGACTCGGTTGACGTGACGTTCAGCGCCGTGTCGTCCGCGCAGCACCTGCTGCTCTCGGTGGCCGAGGTCCGGGCAACGTTGACCCAGGAGAGCGTGTCGGTGCGGAACGTCAGTGGATTGGTCAGCATCACGCCGGATTCGCTGGTTGTAACCGACCTGGTGGCGATGACCGCCCGGTCGCGACTCCGCGCCGGCCTGGAACTCGTCTTCGGCAGAGACTCGGCAGTCGCGGAAATCACAGACCTGAGCGTGAGCCTGCCCGAGTTCATAAAGCTGCCGGGACGGTTGCAGGCCAGGGGGTCCGTGCAGGAAAGGGGCGGCAGCTTCAGCGGGAATGTCGAGTACTCAGCCGATGGCGCACGCTGGCAGGACATCAGTCTGCCGGTCCTGGCCGGCAAGGTCGAGTTGAAGGATTCGGTGTTTCACGTGACCGCTTCGGGCGCGGATTCGGTGGCGGGGAGCGTCGAGGTGTCCGGAAGTCTCGACCTGCGCCAACTCGATTTCGAGGTCACGGCGACGGTCAACGACGTAGCGGTACACCGGCTGGCAAAGGAGTTGCCTGACGTGCGGGTCGGCGCGCAAGCCCACGTTCAGGGCCGGGGTACCGACTCCATTTCCGGGGACTTACAGGCCGCGATTCCGGAGCTTGGTGTTGACCGGCTGGCGGCTTCCGGCACCTACGTCCGGAAACGACAGGAAGTCCGACTGGAGCAGTTGGAGATTTCCGGCCCGACCGGGAGCGTATCGGGCAGCGGTTCCTGGACGAGGGGCCTGGTCCAGGCCGAGCTCGCGCTTGACACTTTCGACTTGGCGACGGTCGGAAGGCTGGCCGGCTACCCGCTGGCGGGCAAGGTGACCGGCAGCCTGTCCGTTGCCGGGCAGGCCGAGAGCCTGGACGCGACCGGGACGCTCGCGGTGGCGCGGCCGGCAGCCGCCGGCGCGAAGGCCGGCAAGGTGGACATCGCGGTTGCATGCACCCTCGGACGGAGCCTGCACGGCAACATGCAAGCCAGAGCATCGGCGCTGGAGTACTCAGGCACGCGGCTTGATTCCTTGCAGTTGAGCCTGCATGACCAGGGGTTCGGGCTCGCGGTCTGGCGGCCCGGGATCCACGTGCTCGCCGACGGCGCTGCGGCGCTGGGGCGCGACAGCGTCACAGTCCAGGTCGCGAATCTCAGGGTAGAAGCGGGTCCTGAGACGGTCTCGCTTGCGGACCCGCTGCGGTTCCGACAGCACCGGGATTCGCTGCAGCTTCACCTGTCGGCGTCCCAGTTCGCCGGGGGCTCGGTGCAAGCCGACGTGGAGATGGCAGGCGGCCGGCTGTGCGGTTCACAGGCCGTGCTGCGCGAGTTGGACCTGGCGCAGGTCAAGCGTCTCCTCGGGCTTGGCTTCGACGTGGCTGGGGTCGTCAGCGTGACGGTCGCGGGTTGTGACACGTTCACTTTGGCGCTGGATGGTACGGGCATATCGGTGCCGTCCGAGGATGTCAGGCTGAGCCGGGTTGATGCCGCAGTGCGGGTGCTTCCGGACGGACCGGGGACCGGGGACGGGGGACGGATTGTGGCCGACCACGTCTGGTTGGTGCGAGCCGAGAGCAGCGCCGTCGCTGAGACAAGTACGCTATCCGGTTCAATTAAGTACGTGACTGCGCCCAGGTTCGAATTCGGAGAAGCCGACCTCGCCGTCAAACTCCGCGACCCCGGGACATGGGTGGCAGCGTTCCTCAGGCAGACAGTCGAACTCAGGTCCGGCGCGGTGTTCGGGGACCTGTCACTGAAGGGCGGACTGGACCAGCCGCGACTCGGCGGCAGGGTGCGTATCTCGCAGGCCCGGCTGGGAGTGCCCGTCATCGGCGCGGTCTTTGACAGAGTCAATGCCGAACTGGTATTCGACAAGAACCGTGTGCTCATCGAGAAACTGTCGGGCCGGTCAGACCACGGCACGGCGATCGTGACCGGCTTTGTGGACTTGGGCCGGAACTGGCAGGTGGACTCCTTGCGGTTCCATGGCGACCTCACCGGCACGACCATAAACCCGCAGCCTGAGATATACGCCGTCATCGGCGGCAGCCTTGATTTGGACTGGGCCATGGGCCGGCCATATTCGCTGAACGGGACAGTGGACGTGGAAGAAGCGCTGCTCGCGTTCGGGTTCGGTCAGTCCGCCGGGACCGGGTCGCCTGATACGACGATGGTCTTCAACGTCCGGGTCAAGGCGGACCGCGACATCTGGCTCCGCAACCAAATGGCCGACATCGAATTCGGGTGCGACCTGACCGTGCGCAAGACCCTGACCGACATGTTCTATTCCGGCGAACTCGACTCGCGCCAGGGCGCGGTCTACTACCTTGACCACACGCTCACGGTCACGACCGGCACGGTCCAGTTTCAGAACATAGCCCGGGTCAACCCTGACCTCAATATTACGGCCGAACTCCCCATCCGTTCCGCGGGAAGCGAGGGCCTGCCCGACAAGATTGTGCTCACCATAACCGGCACCCTTGAGCAGCCGAGTCTCAGCTTCGTCTCTGAGCCTCCGGGCTGGGACGAGATGACGATTGCCTCGTATCTCAGCCTCAACGTCACGCCGGGTCAGCTCTCGGCCATGGGAGGACGGGATGCCGTGTCGAAACTCCTGTCCGAGCGTCTGCTGGGCTACTTCCAGACTCAGGTGTCCAAGCGGGCGCGCAGCTTTGTCAACCTGGACTATCTCGATTTCGAAAGCGGGCTCCTCGGCGGCCAGCAGACCAGGGTCACGGTCGGCAAATACATCGGCCGGAACCTCTACGTATCCTACACTCAGAACTTCACCGGAGACATACAGCCCAAGTTCACCGTCGAGTACTACATAGACCGCCGCAACGAAATCCAGGCGCAGCTCGCCGAACAGAACCGCACATCGTTGCTCTACCGCTTCAAGCTGCGGTACTGACGCATGACGCATGACGCACTACGCATGACGCCGGACGCCTCCGGCCTGAAGCGTGAAGCGTCAAGCGTGAAGCGTTTCTGCAACGTAGCGATTCCGCACACGCGACTGGGTGAACTAACCTACGAGTTCGACCCGGCGTTGATGCCGTTGGGGCCGGGGGATTGCGTCGCGGTCAGGCTGAGGGGCAAGAAGGCAAAGGCAGTAGTACTGGGCCTGGCAACAAAGAGCCCGGCACGAAGGACTCTGCCGGTGGAGAAGCTTGTCGAGCCGGCCTTGGTCAGCCAGAAGCTCCTGGAGTTACTGACGTGGGTCGGCGCCTACTACTTCGGCCGAATGGGCAAGGTGCTGGGGCTGGCCCTGCCGCGTGGCGTGTGCGGCTACGGGGTGAGGAAGAGCAGACAGAGACCGCCAGACACCGGGATAGAGGCTGTGCGCGAAGGAACCCAGCCGGCAGGCGGGTTTTCCGTAGGAGTGTCAACTGACCCGGGGCAGATTCAGGAGCAGGTTGTCTGGTTTGTCCAAGCTGGGCTGGAGCGGGGTTCAGTGATTCTTCTTGCCCCGGAACCACAGCTTGACCGTTGGTCATCGGTCCTGCGTGACCGACTCAGCCGGGAGCCAGTCCTCTATCATGGAGAGGTCCGCGCATCGGAGCGAAAGCGCCTCTGGCGCGAACTCCGCAACTCGGAGCACAGGCTGGTCATCGGGGTGCGCGCAGCGGTATTCGCACCGGTTCCGGACTTGGGCGGGATTGTGGTGGCAGACGAACACGACAAGGTGTTCAAGGAAGAGAGGTATCCTAGATTCCACGCGCGTGACTGCGCCGTGGTCCGCGCCCGGTTGTGTGGATGTCCGGTGTTGCTGGCCGATGCCACGCCTTCCCTTGAGACATGGTTGAACCTGAAGAACGGGGCGTTCGAAGAAATAGAGGGTTCAAGGGGGCAGGGGTCCGGGGGTTCTAGTGTCGGACCGCCCCGAACCCCCGAACCCACGAACCCCGGAACCCCCGTTCCTCTCGTGGTTGACATGCGGCGGCATCGGAATGATGTCATATCGCCGCTGCTGGCGAATGAGCTGCGAGAAACCCTGGCTGCGGGCAGGTCCGCAGTCCTCTATATCAACCGGTTGGGACTGAGTCGGTACGTGGTCTGCAAGGCCTGCGGAACGCCTCTGTCCTGTCCCGACTGTGGTGTGCCGATGGTGCTCTTCTCGGGCGGCAAGATGGTCTGCCGATACTGCGGGAAGACCATCGCGGCGCCGGACGTGTGTCCTTGCTGTCAGAGTTCGGAGTTTCGGTTCAGAGCGCCGGGAATCGAACTGGCTACGGCTGAGGTGAAGAACCTCGTGCCCGCGGCAACGGTCATCAACATCGTCACCGCCGTCCCCAGTCCCAAGTCCCTGGTCCCTGGCCCCAAGTCCCCAGCCCCTGGTCCCAAATCCTGCGTCGTCCTGGGCACGCGGGCGCTGTTCAGCGCGCGGTGGCCGGAGGATACCGGGCTTGTGGCCGCGGTGTCGGCGGACGACGACTTGTGCCTGCCGGATTTCCGGGCAGCGGAGAGAACGTTCCAGACAATGTCGAGCCTTGTCCGGCAGGCGCGGGATACCGCGAGCAACCTTGTGATTCAGACACGCAGGCCGGACGACGAGGCAATCCGGAGCGCGCTTGACGGCAATGTGACGGGGTTTCTGGACCGGGAGTTGGAAGCGCGCAAGTCCCTCGAGTTTCCGCCGCACCGCCGGCTGGCTCTGATCGAGGTGCAGGGCTCAGCCGGCGCTGACGCAGAGAAGCATGCGCTCGCCATCTGTCGCAGGCTGGGCCGGGTTCAGGGAGTCGAGGTCCTGGGCCCGGCGCCGGTGAGCGGCAGGAAGAACGCCGTGCAGCTTCTCGTCAAGCTACGCCGCGACCTGAGGTTGGACCGGTTGCTTGGAATAAGAGAACTCGAGCCGCGGGGAATCAGAACCCTTGTTGACGTTGACCCGGTCGAGACATAGTCGGGCAGCGTTGATTCCAAGCCTTCCGGAACGCTGCGAGGGTGCCGACCTTGGTCAGCGGTTGTGCGAACTGACTCGCGCGAGATTGTCCCGGACTGTGCGCGCGTCCTCAGTGCTGGCCAGCGAGTCAACGAGGGGCAGCGCTTGGCGATAGGCACCCGCGGCGCCGGCTGTGTCCTTTTGTGCCTCGAGCGCCACGCCGATATTGTTGAGAAGGGCAGCCCGGCGTGGGTCCGGGGTTGCGCCGGCGCCGGGGCCAAGCAGTCTCTCTGCTCTCCGGTAGTACTGAAGACAACTGTCGGAATAGCCCCGGTTCTGGAACATCCAGCCGACAGAGAATGCCGCCCACGGCGCGAGGCCGGCCGGACTTGAGTCGGCCGCGAGACAGCGTCGCAGTTCACGCAGGGCCCGGTCTGGGCTGTCCGCGCCGTCGAAGCAGTATCCCATGTAGGCGTAAATGGCCGCCGACTCCGGCTGTGACGCCCGCTTGAACATGCCCAACAGGACTTCCAGCGCATCGTACCAGCGGCGCTGAGCAATCAGCGAGTCGGGCCCGACCAGTTTCGGAGCCAGAGACCGTGGGAACAAGGCGCGGGTGGCGGAGTCGAACGCAACTTCGCCGAGCATCTGGCCCAGCGTAAACGGGTCGCTCTTGGCGTCC
>Ga0187866_1000729_pt1 | contig 35326 bp, 23 predicted proteins | sample June2016WEW_11_1_3_FD_133013 | JGI IMG/M metagenome (GOLD analysis project Ga0187866, IMG submission 133013) | Peatland microbial communities from SPRUCE experiment site at the Marcell Experimental Forest, Minnesota, USA - June2016WEW_11_150 | ecosystem: Environmental > Terrestrial > Soil >...
GACCGGGGATTGAATTTTGTATTGTGTGACTGGAAACACCTGATAAATCGGTCCCTTTTCAAAAAGCGTAACGCTCAAAATCTGCAGGAATGTGCAGAGCGATTGGCCGATTCACTCAGTTCTTCTTTACCGTATATGTGAGTTTTACCGGATCGAACCGAATGGTATAATTCCCCGCGGTTGCCAACGGTATGTTGGCCCCACCGCTCTGGAGATTGCCATCATTGGCGTTGCTACCATAACTGAGTGTCCAGGCGTCGTTTGCCCTGAACTTGATATCACCTGCATGAAAGTCGGCAGTGATTTCCCACAGTTTGCGCTGACCGTTATAGAACATCGGCACAGATTTCGACCAATCGTATGGCGGCACCGCGGAACCGATAATCCCCCAGTCGTCCGTCTTCGTCAAAGAGATCGTTAGTGCTGTGACATCGACTGTAATGGCATAGCACGCATTGTTGACCTGGAAATTATCACCCGCTGGATTGAGAGAGCCTGAATAGTTGTTGCCCGATGCCGTCAGAGTCCCTCCCCAGCTTGTGTGATTCCAATCAGGATTGCTCGTGATTTTGAATTGAGCGGAGGATGCTGTAGCATCGATGATGCGCACAATGCCGCTGTACTGAGAGTTGAAGCCATAGGAATACAGCCTTCCGTTCGTGGCTCCGGGGGACCAGCCTTGATACGAGCCCGGTACGTATACCATGGGGTAGTTAATCACTGCATCGTACGGAGTGAGAGTCGTCGATTTGGCGCTGGAATAAACGGGAGCTACGGAAGAAACCACCGATGCAGTGACTCTGTAGTAAACAGTCACCGGTTTCCCAATTGCATAGTTCCAGGATAATACGAGTGTATTTACGTCGCTTACTTTTGCTCCCCCGCTCAGATTCTGAGTCGAGAAGAGGTTGCTTACATGACCAGAAAAACTACTCGAGTCTGACACCTGCACCATATACGTCGTGGAAGATGCAAACCCGAAATCTGCAGCAGACCATGAAAATCGAATCAGACTATCTGCGCGGCTGACGATAAATGAATCCGGCAAGGCTACATTTGCCACAGTCGGCGTAGTAGGATTGGAACTCATCTTTGGTTCGCTTATGTCACTCGTGCAGGAAGCGAACAACAACCCGAGAGCCGTCAATAGGACCAGCATCGTTATGTTTTTCATGTTTATATTCCTTGATGAATGGTGTGCATTCTTAATAGCCGGGGTTTTGGACCAAATTCGGATTGGCATTCATGTCGTTGACCGGGATAGGATACAAATCCCTGTAAGACGCCGTCTGAACTCCATTTTGGACTTTTCCCTTCCACTGCCACACATTGGTGCCATTTGTGAATTGCCCAAAACGGATCAGATCCGTTCTTCGATGTCCTTCCCAGTACAACTCCCGGCCACGTTCATCCAAAAGAAAAGGCAACGTCACACTCGCAGCAGTGACATTTCCCGTTGTGTTGCCATAGGCACGTTGCCTCAAAGCGTTGAGGTAGCCGACAGCAGTTCCCATATCACCGCCCGCACCGCCTCTCACGACAGCTTCGGCGTACATCAGATAAGCGTCCGCCAACCGGAACATCGGGAAGTCAGTAGTGACAAACGTTGGATGGACATCGGGCGCTGGCCCGCCAGTGGTAGTGACATTCGCGAACTTGGTGACGCCGATTCCCTCAGTGAATGTACCTACGTTATTGACATCCCACGACCAGCTCGATTTGTCAAAGTAGAACATTCCTCTTTTGTCAGCCGCAACGTACTGAGTGGTGTTAGCAAAATTGCTCTGGGTTATGCCGAATTTGGATACGAAGTCTTTAATCGTTCGTATTCCGCCCCAACCACCATCGATGCCATTCAACGGCATACCACCGCCATTTGAGGCGTGCAGGACGAACGTCATTCCCCCATACCCCTGAGTGTTTTGTCCATCAAAAGCAATGAGGAAGACATTTTCCGGGCTTGAATGGTTGTCAGCATTGAACAGGCGCGCATAATTGGCATCGAGGGTGTAGCCAGCGTTTATCACCTTGTTGATGTACGTCAGTGCGTCAGTGCTTCGATCAGTGCCTACATAGACTTTTGCATTCAGGTACAGCTCGGCGAGTAAGAACCAGTCAGCTCCCTGATCTGCTCTTGCATATTCATTTTGCCTCGCAGGAATAAGATCGCCCTCAATCGCTTTGAGTTCGCCTTCAATGTAGCTGAACAGGTCAGCGCGGGTGATTCTTTTTGGGAAGAATGCGCCTGGCAGATCAGCCTCCGTCACAAAAGGAACATTTCCAAACATATCAAGTGCGTGCCAATACGAAAGAGCGCGCAGGAAACGAGCTTCCGCCCGATAGGCCTTCAGGTCATTGACAGAAGTCCCGGAAACCGACCCGATGTTGTTGTTAACATTTCTAATGAGCTCATTACTGATAGCAATAGTATAGTATATCCTTGAATAGAGCGCCATGATAAAGACATCATTGGACGACCACGTTTGCCAGTGAAAGTCCTTAATGGTGGCATCATCCCACGCCATGATCGCTTCATCCGTTGGGAGCTCTTGAAGGTCCCAGTATTGCCGGAGGTAGTTGCCGAAACCCTCGTCAATACCCGCGATGTCAGGGTTGCCGCCACCGCCACCCGTTTGACCACTAATGGCATAGCTGGCGTATACCTTCGCCAGCGCTCTTTTGTAGGCAGACGGATCTTTGAACACATTATTGAGCGTATTGACATTTGGATCAATCGGCTGCACGTTCAAGTCCTTCACACAGGACGACAACATGATCGCAGTGACGATGACCGGAATCAAGCTCGCAATCTTCTTCATGTTACTTCCTCCTTAGTAATTGAGACCCAGCGTGATCATGTATGTGCGGGGACGCGGATAAATGTTGTTGTCAATACCGTTCGCGACTTCTGGATCCATTCCGCTATACTTGGTGATGACAAACACGTTTTGTACTGTCAACCCGATCCGTCCACTTGTATTGGTTCCGAAGAAGGATACCAGGTTGTAACCAATGCTCACATTGTCCAACCTGAAGAACGACGCGTTTTCCAGATAGACGCTCGACCAATACTGCGCCGTCATGAATCCCGTCTTCTTGACATCAGTCAGGATATTCGACAAGAATCCGCTTTGATTGTACAGTTGCTGATACAGGGCTCTGTTCGAAGCGTTGTTGTTGTAAACGTAGTTCCCGATGCTCAACCTGCCCGAGAAACTCAGATCAAAACGCCCGTAGTTGAACTTTGAAGATATGCCCACCAGGTACGCCGGATCCGGTGATTTCATGTAGTATTTGTTCAGTTCATTGCCCGACACGTTTCCTCCCTGGCCGCTCTTATCAACATACAAACCCTCGATGGGTCTGCCGTTGGCGTCATAAACCTGATTGAACAGGAAGAATACTCTCGAAGCATAACCGACGATGAATTTTTGGACATTGTTTCCAACGCCGCCCGCAATACCTCCTGTGTTGACACCGGGATATGAGGGATCGTCGGTCAGCGTGAGTTTCGTGATCTCGTTCTTGTTATACGTCAGATTCGCACCAACCTCCCACGAGTACTCTTTTCCCAGAATCGGCCTGACGCTCAAACTCACCTCGACACCTTTGTTGACCATCGAGCCTACGTTCGTCAGCAGGTAGTTGGAGAAGTTGCTGCCGACGGGAATTGGAATGCTGTTCAACAGATTGTCAGATGTATTCTTGTACACCTCGATGGAGCCGGACACTCTGTTGTCGAGCATCGCAAAATCGAGTCCGCCATTCAGCGAAGTCAGCGTCTCCCATTTAATGTTTGCATCATACGCATCGGGACGCAGCGTAGAATAGAATGTATTCCCGAACTGATAATAGGCGCCGGCAGTGCTGGCGGTATACGTCGGAATATACGGATAATAGTTAGCACCAATATCCTGCTGTCCGGTTTTCCCCCAGCTCAGGCGAAGCTTCAGCTCATTCAGAGTCTCCGATTTGCCGATGAAGGGTTCTTCGGTCAATTTCCAGGCCAGGGCGAATGCCGGGAAGAGACCCCAACGATTCTTTTCCGAAAATCGTGATGAACCATCATCTCTCAATGTCGCCGTAAGTAAATACTTGTCGAGTAACGCATAGTTCATCCTGCCAAAGAATGAGACCAGATAGTACTCATTCTTGTACGGGGTTGTCTTTGCTCCGGGAAGCGCCGGATTCCAAGCCCTGTTGGAATTTTGTCCTTCATTGTAGAAGTGCTGATAGGAATAACCGCCTGTGAGGTTGACCTTGTGAAAGCCGAACTCTTCATTGTAGGTCAGGTAGAAATCCAACAGGCTGTTTGTTTTTGTCTGAGTATATTCACGAATCTGGGTTTCCGGCTCTCTGTATGACCAGGAAGCCAACGTGTCCGTAATGTCGCTTCCATTCGTCTTGTAGTAGTCGTAGCCAAGATTCAGGGTGGCTTTCAAATTGGGCACGAAGGGAATTGCATAATCAGTCTTTCCTCCGAGAATGAACCTCCTTGCATCAGAAGTATTGTGGCGATACTCCAGACGGGCAACCGGATTCTGAGTTGCGATGTTGTTCGGTGCGCCATTGAGCGGATCGTTGGAGCTAAGTTCAGTCCATGCCGTATACCCGCCGAATCGTGTATTCCCATTCCTGATCGGCTGTGTTGGGTCAAATTCGAGGGCGGAGCCGATTGCATCATTGTTTGAAAAGTTATTGCTAATCCAGGACGCCGAAGCATTCAAGTCCATGGTCAGAGTCTTGTCCAGGAACGACGGCGTCGCCGCGAGAGTGAGGTTCTTTCTGTCGAGGTTGTTGTACTTGAGAATCCCGTCTTGATACAAGTAATCCAAGGATACACGGTATGGGACTGAGAGAATGGAGTGGCTGATACTAATGTTGTGTTCAGTCTGGGGCGCAACACGGTAGATTTCTTTTTGCCAATCCGTATTTGCGGTCCCCAACTTTGCCAACGCTGCTGACGTGAGACCATAGTTCGCAACCCTGTCTGCAACAACCGCCCTGAATTCATCTCCGGAAAAGACGGAAAGCAATTTGGCCGGAGCTGCCATTGTAAAATTGCCGTTGTAGCTCAGTCTCATTGCTTCATCTCCGGCTGCGACCGTGCTCTTCTTCGTTTTGACGATAATGACACCGTTCGAAGCTCGTGATCCATAGATTGCAGTAGCAGAAGCGTCCTTCAAGATGGTAATCGATTCAATATCATTTGGATTGATCGACGATAGCGGGTTCGCCATACCTGAAATGCCGCTGCTCTCCAACGGCATATTGTCGATCACGATGAGCGGATCGTTGTTGGCGGTGAGAGACGAACCACCTCGAATACGGATTTGCGTCCCTGCTCCTGCAGCGCCGCCAAGCGTGCTCGTAATGACACCAGCCGCCTTTCCAACGAGCAACTCCTGCGGCGATGTAATCGATATCCGGTCGAAATCTTTTGCCGAAATGGCTGTGAGGGAGCCGGTAGCATCGGCCTTCTTGATCTCTCCATACCCGATTCCTATAACTTCCACCCCTCCGATTTGCACTGCACTGACTTTCAATGAGATCGTAAGATATTTCTCGTCTGCTACGACGATCTCCTGCTTCAGATAACCTATATACGATATTACAAGCGTTGCGCCACGCTTCACCTTCAATTTGAACCCTCCGTCAAGATCCGTGACAGTCCCGGCGGAAGTGCCTTTTACCGTAATGTTGGCACCGACTAACGCCGATCCGTCATCGGCGCTCGTGACCTTTCCGCTGATCTGCAAGTCCTGTGCGAGCAGAAGGCCCCCAGTTTGCATGATGAGAAACACAAGAATCCATCTTGCTGTTTTCATGTCTACCCTCTTTATATAGTGTGTAAGGTAGTGAGTCATCCGAAATTACTGGAGAACGACACCGGACTTACCTTCGATTGTCATCGTAACCGATCCATCACTCACGATGAATTTCTTCAGGGAAAGCAAGTCGGTGAGCTCTCCGTTTTGTCGATAAAGAATCGGGATTGATATTCGTTTTGTTATCCATGTATTATTCAGGACCACAACACATTGCTCTCCTGCCGCAGCTCGCCGGAATGCTAGAACGCCGCTCGAGTCAGGCGTCATAATTGCCTCGAACATGCCGGTGCGAAGGACGGGGTGAGTGTTCCGCAGCTTGATGAGTTTGGAATACCACCGATAAAGCTCCTGATCGAATCCGTTGCGATCGGCACGGCGATCGTTCTTGAACGGATGACTTCTTTCGTCATCAAATGTATAGTCCGGCCAGACCATCGGTTTTCGGCAATCCGGATCGTCCCCTCCCCACATGCCAGCTTCGGTTCCGTAGTAGATCATAGGGGCACCGACGTACGTCATCTGAAATAGTGCCATCAATTTCTGCACCATCAATTCGCGGGGGCCTGGTTTCTGCACGTCGTATGAAGGATTGTCATTGGGATTCGCACGATGATCATACAGCAGATCAGGATTCATAAGATGAGAGCCCATTCGGTCCGTGTCGTGACTGTCGTAGAGATTCATCAGCACATAATTCGATGCCGCCGGATAATCGTCGAGCAATGCCTGAAGACGTCTGAGAAACTCCGATGCGCTGATGTTGTCCTTCCCGGAACCAAAAAACCGGAATGCCCCGCGTGCCCATCGATAGTTCATCACTGCGTCGAACATATCGCCTTGAAGCCACGGAGCGGCATTAAACATCTTATCCTTTGGCCAGTCTTCCCACCATACTTCTCCTACGATGTATGCCTGCGGATTGATGCCGCGCACCCACATTCTGAATTCTTTCCAGAAGGCAGGTTGTATCTTCTCCGCCACATCCAATCGCCAGCCATCGATCCCGTCTTCGGGGTTGCCATCGCCGTTTGGATCCATCCATCGCTTGACGATGGCGTGGATGTGCTCCCTTGGACCGTGAACGATTCCGTTCTCATCCTCGCGCCATTGGGGCAGATCAGGCACGCCGTTCCAGCCGACGTACTTGAACTCATCCTGTGGCGTGGAAGGATCATCCCATTTCTCCACCGTGAACCAGTCTTTATATCTGGACGTTTGCTGGTTCTTCCGCACATCTTCGAACGCCCAGAACGTGGTCCCGACGTGGTTGAATACTCCGTCAATGATGACTTTGATACTACGCTTGTGCGCCTCGTGTATCAGAGTGAGGAAGAGTTTGTCTGCACTTGTCCACTTCCAACTGGACGGATCTTCGGGGTTTTCTGTGGCCCATAGCTTCATGTCGCCGTCGGGGTCCGGTCCAAAATTCTTGTCGACATGATGATACATTGTCGCGTCATATTTGTGGAGGGAGGGCGACTGAAAGATCGGGGTGAAATACAGTGCTCCGATGCCGAGATCTTTCAGATAGTCCAGCTTATCGATCACACCCTGAAGATCGCCTCCGTACCGGCGCTTTTGCACGTGAAAATAAAATCCCTTTCCGTTCGTTTTCTCCCACGGTTGCAGTTGATACCAGTCGCCCGTCCAGGAACTGATTCGCCAATCCTTCGTGCGTTCGTGTGGCCACGCGCCAACCTGATCTTCTTCGGTTGGGTCATTTGAAGGGGTACCGTTACGGAACCGTTCGGGAAAGATTTGATACCATACCACATGTTTTGACCACTCAGGCACTCCGGAAATGCCCACCACGCGAGTCGTATCGGAGGCTTGTCCGGAAACGGAAGCGGCTGCAGTCAAAAGCGCTGATAGTATTACTGCAGTGAAGGACATTTCGCTGTGGTCTCAGAAGGTCGTGAATTACCACTGACTGTATGATACTGCTTCAGGCGATGGCCTGCGTTTCTTGATCTTGCGGTTTCACCTCACTGGTGAGAGAAGCACCGCAGGACTTGCGAATAATAAGTTTCGGCACAAACATCGAATGCGACACAGGTTGCCGTAGATCGTTCAGTCGTCTCGCGAGGATCTCCGAAGCGAGCACGCCCATTTCGAACATCGGTTGCCGCATTGTGGTCAAACCGAGATAGCTCGCCATCTCAATGTCGTCAAAGCCCACGATGGCGACGTCCTCGGGGTATCTCAATCTCGATTCATTGAGCACGGACAAGGCACCCGAGGCCTGCACGTCACATGATACAAGGATTGCTGTTGGTCTCTTCCTGCCGAGTGCCAGGAACTCTCGCATGAGTGCAGCGCCCGATTCCCTTGTGAATCCATCCAGCCTGCCTGGTGGACTGCTCTTGATCAAGGACGCCGACAAGGGCAATCCGCTCTCTTCCATCGCTTGCTTGTATCCCTTGAACCGTTGCCGGGCGGGCAAGCTCTGGAGATTCGCGTTGAGCATGCCGATGCGTTTGTGACCGAGCGAAATCAAACGCCTCGTTGCCAGATAGGCACCCTGCTTGTTGTCAATGGAAAGAGAATCCAGATTTCTGTTGTAACCGTCGACGAAGACCAGCGGTGTTCTTGATCGGAGGAACTGCTGCACGCGCGATTCGGGGATGCGCATCGAAAGAAACAGCATGCCGTCGACCCGGCTTCTGAGCACATGATGCCGCAACGACTCTTCGACCTGGTCTGGATGATTGATGCCGTACAATAGCAGATCGAGTCGACTTCGCTGAGTTTCGATTGAACGCCCTGGAGGATCTCCATGAAGAAGGTGATGAAGAACGGAATCACTGCCATGATCGAATTCGTCCGCTTACGCGCAAGTCCGCGCGCATACGGATGAGGTTGATACTGAAGACGCTTTGCAACACTTCGGACTCTTTTTCGCGTCTCTTCCGAAACCCTCGGATGGTCGTTAAAGACCCGTGAGCCGGTTCCGATGCCGACGTTTGCTTCGCGCGCGATATCGTAGATTGTAGTTCGCAAAGTGAAGTGTTAGTGGAAGCGCTTCCATAAATTTATGCATTATTTTTTTAATGTCAACAAAAAAAAGCTGCATTCATACGATTACTCACTTCGCAGTCCGTCACAGGATGGTCGTACTCAGTCGCGGAGCTGCTGCGAGTAAAGAAGAACAGGTACCTTTTGAAAAACACCGGGTAGACCACATACACAGTCAAAAGCTGTTATGTTAAGAGTCAAGTCTCGCCCTCGGCTCATTGAGGACATACCCAGCAGGGCGCTTCAAGAACTACCGATCACACTGTTACAAGCAAACACATCCCTTCGGTGCAGGGACAGCTGCAAGTCGATGATTAGTGGTAGTGATGTGGGGCGCAGTCTGACCCCAGCAGAGACCGATCCGACTGTCCTGCAAGTTTTTGATAGCGCTTTCCTACGAGGTATTTCAGATCCGTTGTTCTCAGCGCTCTGACTTTAGGTCTGAAAGAGCTTAGGCAGTGCTGAGACAGCTCGGACCCAGCCGGATCCCCGAGAATCTTTCGATTCTTTGAGGCCTTGCGGGGCCTTGAACTTGATCGCAGAAACGGAACGCTTCCCAGAAGTCCTGCGGATGGCAATTCTGCCCTGCCAGTGATTGGAAGCCTCCTCAAGGACCTCCTCCTAACACCTGCGTAAACTAGCAAGGCGGGATCTCCTCTCCCGCCTCGCTTTGGAATACCAGTAGCAGCCATTAACTCAGTTTTACCTTAGGAGTAACATCTTCTTCGTCTCGACATAGCTGCCTGCATGGATTTGGTAGAAGTATGTGCCACTCGTCAGCTTCGATGCATCCAGCGGCACCGAATGATTCCCAACCCCAAGCCTTCCTTCGAAGGCAGTCATAACTTCCTGACCAAGAACGTTAAATATCTTCAGCGTTACGAGCTGCTCGCTAGGGAGAGAGAATCGAATCGTCGTCGATGGATTGAACGGGTTCGGATAGTTCTGGCTCAATTCATACATCATTGCCACTGAGGACCAGGGGTCTTCAATCGTAGTCGCTCCAGGAAGCGTAATTTTCACGACGTTTTGGAGTCCCACCATAATACCCTGCGTCGAAGAACCGAAAGCAACGTTCTTCAAATCAGTAGCGGAACTTGGGGACGGCGGATTGAGGGGCGTCCACGTTGTTCCATTGTCGTAAGATATCCAGGCCTTTGAACCCGAAGTACCAAAGCCGGTCGCGACAACGGTGTTTGTTCCGCGAATAGCCCTTACCGTCATCGGTTTCGCATCCACATGCCCCACGCCAGGCTGCACACTGATCGTGTCGCTCCAGGTCTTGCCACCATCGGTTGTCTTGCACAGATAGTTGCTGTTGTTGGTGGATGTCGAGTAGGCTCTCCTGGAAACCGCGAAGCCCGTATTATTGTCCTTGAACGTCAAAGACAATATGGAATAGTTTGTCGCCGGACCACTTGGAAGTGTTACTCTGAACCACGACCACGTACCTCCGCCGTCGGTTGTCTTCAAGATGCCCGGCGGATCGTTCGATGTATTGTACAGGGAAAGCCATGCGGTCTTGCCATACGCTTCCATCGCGCCCCCGTACGTTACGGAGCCCGCATAAATACCATCTGTTTTCAAAGAATCGGTCGGGAAATTCGTGAATCGCGTCCATGTCTTTCCACCATCAACGCTCCGGGTCACGAAAACGCCTTGTGCATCAGCTGCGTCTCCATACGCCACGAGCGAATCTTGGCCGACATACTTCACGCCGTCGGCAAAGGCGACATCAGGGGTCGAATACGATGTTACCGTATCCCATTTTACGCCCGCGTTCGTCGTCCTTAGGATTTCACCCGTTGTAAGAGCAACGAAAGCGGTGTTCGCGTCTTTCGCAGTAATCATACTGATACCAGCAGAGCTGATACCGGAGTTCTTGTAAACGAGCCTCTTCACCCAGGTGGTCCCGTTGTCCGTCGAGAGAAAGACATAGTTGTCACCTTGGTACAATGCTGAAATCGGCGCGGCTTGAAGCCAGATAACGCCAGACGGCAGGTATTCAACAGATCTGAACTGATAATTCTTCACCGAGTCTCCGGCGGAGAGCGCCAAGATCTGCGTCATCTGCACCTGCCCGACCGCAAGAGCAACTAGGAGCAGCTGCAGACCCACAGCAAAAATGATCAAACGTCTCATAGAACCTCCAAAATGAGCTGAATGTAACATGATAGGATCATCGTGATCCTCTTTTATTTAGCCTTCAGCACTGTTTCAAATATGCTTGCCAAAATCCTCCTTTTGGTTTGGTTAGCGACCAGTGGATGCTTGAAAGCGAATAACTTAAAAACCTACTGCGATGGCAATTGTATTCAGATTGCCGAAAACACCAAATTTGTTGTAGGCATAGTCCACTTCAAGCGTCGCAATGCCTTCAAATTGGTAGCGGACCCCTGCATCCAATGCTAAGCCATCCTCCGCGCCTTTCTTGGCGAGTGACCGATATCCCTCGCGCACAAAGAGCATTTCGTAGCCAACCAGTGTCACATTGATGACATACGTCCCCGGCGGAATATTGAGAATGGTATATCTGCCATCAAGATCGGTGGCCGCGCCCATGGTGGTACCCTCGAGCACCACATTACAGCCGATGAGCGGCTCCCCCGTTTTCTTGTCTTTGACGGTTCCTGCGATTTTGCCATTCGTACCGGCAAGAGCTTGGGAAAGACCGGCCGCGAACAGCATGATCATCGCAGGGAGGATGAATCTAGAAAGTCGTCTCATTGAAATATTCTGACCTCGTGTTAGTTGTCTTCGGATCACAACGAGATACGTTTGTGAAGCGGGTCCTCGAGAAGCAAACACTAAGCCGCTGTTTCGCTCGCTACACGAATTCGGGAGTCAAGGCTCCCGGCAGTCTTACGAACGATCAGCTTCGGCACGAACATCGTATGGACCGGTTCGCGTTTCGGTTCTTCCAATCTGGCCAGGAGTACATCGGCGGCCAGAACACCCATTTCATACATTGGCTGGCGCATCGTCGTCAGACCGAGATGAGTGGCGAGCTCAATATCATCGAATCCAACGATCGAAATGTCATCCGGACATTTCAGCCCTGCCTCACCGAGCGCGGTAAGCGCCCCGGCAGCCTGGATATCGCTCGAGACGAAAATTGCGGTCGGCATTTTCTTGCCCAGAGCGATGAACTGCTGCATGATCTCGTATCCCGACTCTCGCGTGAAGCCATCCAGCCTTGGAGAGGAACTGTTCTTGACGAGTGCGGCATCGATTGGAAGAGCTGCCTCTTCCATGGCTTTGCGGAACCCCCTGAGCCGTTCCCTCGCCGGGATGCTCTCGATGTTCGCATTCAACATTCCGATGCGGTGATGTCCGAAAGCGATAAGGTGATTCGTCGCTTCGTACGCTCCCTGCTGGTTATCGACTGCCAGAGAATCAAAACTCTTGTGGTATGCGTCGACGAGCACCAGCGGAGTTCTGTGGTTCAGGAACTGTTCGACAAAAGTCTCGGGCATTCTCATGGAAAAGAAGAGAATGCCGTCTACCCTGTTGCGTAACACGTGGTGCCGCAGCGACTCTTCCACCTGATCGGGGTGATTCACGCCGCAGAGGATGAGATCACAGTCAAGCCCGCTGAGTTTTGACTGCACGCCCTGCAGAATCTCCATGAAAAAGAAGGTGGTGAAAAACGGTATGACCGCCATGATCGAATTCGTACGCTTTCGGGCAAGTCCGCGTGCGTACGGATGCGGCCGATAGCTCAGGCGATTAGCGACGCGAAGGACTCTTTCTCGTGTTTCCTTGGAGACGCTTGGATGGTCGTTGAATACCCGGGAAACGGTACCGATGCCTACCTTCGCCTCGCGAGCGATATCATAGATCGTTGGGGGCAAGAACCGATTTTCTTGGAAGGGCTTCCACAAATTTAGATATTAATAAGAGAGAGTCAAGCGAAAAACGCAGTTATGAGAACGTAGGAGATGACCAACATTTCACCACAACATAGCACTACGACATCGAATAGAGTAGCCATTGGGGCGAATCAGAATTGGTTGTGAACAGAGATGAACGGATCCTAGCATCGCGCCGCACTAGCGCCTCCCGCGATTGTTCATCGTCTCCATTCGACGACGAATGGTCAGAGTTATTGACAAAACGGCGCGACAAAACTCGACGAGGAATTATAGACAAACCCGTGAGAGCGAACCTCTGCTCATATTGCGTTGTGAATTGTCGTGTGAAGTTGGCAAGATTCTCCTCAGGTCAACCAGGATAGATAAGTGCGAGAAAGCCCAACAAAACCGCGCGAATATTTTCGCGATTTCTGAGGAAAAACTCGATCTGGCTTGCTCGGAATTGCTCAGGAAAACGGAGGATGTTGGTGCAGAAGCATAGTACAAAAAAAAGCGCCGGCATTGCTTGATGTCGGCGCTCAAAAACACTGAGGAAAACTGGGCTTATTTCTTGATTCCCAGCACTGCTTCTTTCGCTGCTTTCGCAACTCTGAATTTCACTACGGTTTTCGCTGGAATCTGAATCTGTTCGCCCGTAGCCGGGTTGCGACCGATGCGTGCTTTTCGCGCTACCAGCACCAGTTTTCCGATGCCCGGCAATGTGAAGGAATTTTGCGCTTCTCGATATGACAGATGCGCCATTTCCTCAAGTATTGCCACGGCTGTTTTTTTCTTGAGCTCAAATTTGCTGGCTAAATGTGCAGCAATCTGGCTCTTTGACATCGGTTTTCCCATAAGAAAGTCCTCTCTATAAAATTGTGGAGAGTAGTGTAGTTAGTTAAAGAACACTTGAAACAAAAACCTGTAGGCCTTTATAGGGTCAAGCAACCACTAAATTCCCTAGCAAATATAAGGGTTTTGAAACGAATGTCAACAACAAAATGACAATTGTTCAATATTTACGGGCATTGTCTCGGCATCTCGAATTGCGATCCATCATGTCCCACAATTTCTTCGTACTCAACGACTTACAGGCGCAAGAAAACGCCAATGAAATCAGGGGGTCCGCGATTTTCACCAACGCGCCATCAAATGTAACAATTCGCTCGGGAGTCCATACAGAGAATCTTTCGGACTCGTGCTGCAATGGATCCTCTCACCCCACCTCAAAAAGAACTCTTGCGATGTGTTCTCATTTCGCATCTCAATCCAACGTGATTGAGATGCCCCTCAAGGAAAGTTTGCTTGAAGTGCGAACTCGTCACAGAAAATTTTCTGTACCATGTTCGGACTCAGTTCTCTGCGAGTTGCCGGAAATGAGTGCAAGTATCTTTGAGTGTGATCGATCCATTCGCCCTCTCAATGTCCTTTTCACTCTCGCTGCACTTTCCCATTCATAACAAACAGATAATCTTTTTTGTCTTGTGTTTGTGGTTTTTGTTCGGTAGGTTTGCTCCGTCACAATTCCAGAGTGCCTTCACTTTTTTCCTTCAACTGTACCAAGCACGCCGTGGATCTGCACTTTTGTAACTTTACTCCGACAAATCACAACCAGAAGTGTTTTCAGTCCGATTCAACCAACAATCATCTACCCTACAGGAGGCTTGTATGAAGCCAACCATTACCAAATGGTTTGCGGTAGCTTTTCTTGCATTTCTATGCATCGGGACCTCCTCCCTGTTTGCTCAAGGTACCACGACTTCCGCAATCAATGGGAAGATCACGAGCACAAACGGCGAGGCGCTCCCGGGCGCCAATATCATCGCAATCCACAATCCGAGCGGCACAATGTATGGGACCGGTTCCCGAACAGACGGCCGGTTCAATCTGCTTGGCCTTCGTCCGGGCGGACCTTATACCATTACCGTCTCGTTTGTCGGCTACAAACAAGACAAGCGTGACAACATCACACTGCAGCTGAGTCAGAACCTTGAGATGAACTTCACCATGGTCGAGCAGGCTGTCGAGGTCAGCGGTGTCACAGTCGTAAGCGAGCGCAACTCAGTGATGAGCTCTGCTCGCACCGGTGCCGCGATGAGCGTCAGCCGGGAGCAGCTCGAAGCAATCCCAACGACATCGCGCAACTTCACTGACGCGCTCAAGATGTCTCCACTGTTCGCTGGTTACAATGCGGGAGGTCGGAACAGCAAGTTCAATGATATCAAAATTGACGGCGCGGTGTTCAACGACCTTTTTGGCCTCTCCGGCACCGGTCAACCGGGGGGCGGAGTAGGTACATCCATCAGCCTGGATGCACTTCAGGAATTTCAGGTCGTTATCGCACCCTTTGACGTCCGTCAGGGCGGTTTTACAGGCGGCGGCATCAACGCCATCACACGGAGTGGAACTAACAAGTTCACAGGATCCGCTTACTACTACGGACAAAACCAGGATTTCAGAGGCACCAGCCCCGACGACCTTAAACTGAAACTGGCCAACTATACAGACTACACAGGAGGATTCCGTGTCGGCGGCCCCGTGATCGAGAACAAGCTTTTCTTCTTCGTCAACGGCGAAATGCGTAAAAGGACGGATCCAATCGCGCGGGTTTTTGGGGCAGCATCGAACGCTACGAATCAGTACGCCCTGAAGGTAGATAGCCTGAACAGGTTTATCAGCATCATAAAGGGCAAATACGGATACGATCCGGGCTCTTACACAGATCTCACAAAAGAAAATCCCCTCAGCAAGGTATTTGTCCGCTTGGATTACAACCTGAGCCAAGAGCATCGCCTCTCATTGCGCAATAACTACGGCACTGGCTCCAGTGACAATGATCCGAGCAGTGGTGCGATCTTCCCTACGAATGAGCTATACAAGAACATGAACACAACCAACGGCACTGTGCTTCAACTGACCAGCGCATTCGGCAATACGATGGCGAACGAGCTGATCTTCGGGTACACCACCATTCGTGACAAGCGATCTATTTACGGCGCGTTGTTCCCTGAAGTCTGGATCAAAAACGCGGGACTCGGTGGCGGTATCGATCTTCGGGCCGGCGCGGAAACCTATTCCAATGCCAACGCGCTCGATCAGGACATCATCGAGTTCACAGACAATTTTACGTATTTCATGGGTAATCACACATTCACCGTCGGGACGCAGAACTATTCGTTCAAGTTCTCGAACCTTTACATCCGCAATATTTACGGAAACTATGAGTTCACGAGCCTTGACAATTTCTACGCCGGCAAACCATCCCGCTTCCAGTTGAGTTACTCGCTGCTCCCAGGTGTCGCGCAGCCAAGCGCAACCTTCCACGGCCTGCAGCTTGGCTTCTATGCCCAGGACGAATGGAGAATCTCGCCAACCTTGAAAGTCAACATCGGCTTGCGACTCGATATCCCGACATTCCCCGACGAGCCTCTCCACAATCCATCCATCGATACGTTGTTTGGTGGACAGGGATTGGCGACCACCAAGGTCCCGAGCGGTTTTCTCCTCTTCTCGCCGCGCGTCGGCTTCAACTATGACCCGACAGGCGACAGAACATGGCAAGTTCGCGGCGGCGCAGGAATTTTTACAGGCCGCATCAGTTATGTCTGGTTGTCCAATCAGTATGGCAATACGGGTATGGATCTCGCACGGTTTGATGTCTCTGCGATTCCGTCGGGGTTCACCTTTCAACCCGATCCTTACCAGCAGTCCGGCAGCAGGTTGTCTCTCCTTACACCAATTACAACAACTGAGGTCGACCTGACCGATCCCGACTTCAAGATGCCGCAAGTGTTCCGCGTGAACCTCGGCGTCGATCGGGAACTGCCGCTTGGATTCGTGGGAACCATCGAGGGTCTGTTCACGAAAACTGTCAACGACATCATGTACCAGGATATCAGCCTCTCCGGTCCGCAAAGTTCGACCTTAACGCCGGGAGGTACGCTTGTGGGCGACGGTCGGTATGTGTATGGAACGTGGAGCACTTCCTCGCTCCGATGGACAACGAAGCGCGTCAGTCCGAAATTCACCAATGTCATCTACATGACAAACACGTCTGACGGCTATTCCTACAACATCACCGCTCAGCTGCAACGCGCACAAGTAACGGATGGTTGGTACGCCAATCTCGCCTATACGTACGGAATGTCAAAAGACAGAAATAGCATCGGATCAAGCCAAGCTCTTTCGCAATGGCGCTATAACCAGGTCTACAAAGATGCCAATAATCCGGATCTTGCCTACTCAACGTATGACCTCCGCCACCACTTGATTGGAATCGTGTCGTACAGGTTCGAAGCGGTGCCGCTCTTCGGTACGACGGTCTCGCTGGTTTATGAGGGAAGGTCGGGAGCTCCGATCACCTTCTACGTCAACGGAGATCTCAATGGCGACGGACAGACGTCAAACGACCTTGTCTACATACCGAAGGACGCCAATGACGTGATCCTGGTTTCCAGCGCCGGTGCTGTCCTTCCGAAGACAGATGTCGCGTACACGAACCTCGACACGTACATAAAGAATGACGACTATCTCAGCTCCCACCGCGGTCAAGTGGCCGAACGGAATGGCGGCCGAACCCCGTGGAGCCACGCACTCGACTTCCGCCTGGCTCAGGAAATCCCAACATTTCCGGGGCACAAATTCGAAATCACGGTCGATCTTCAGAATATCCTGAATCTCATCAACCATAGCTGGGGCTATATCCCGTACATAGCCAACTACCAGGACGATCTCCTCACATTCCACAGTCTCGATCCTGTGACAGGGCAGCCACGATTCCGCTGGACAAAGCCAAGTCCAACTGCTCACCCGTGGGTCAACGACAATCTCCTTTCCCGCTGGGGGGCAATGATCGGGCTCCGTTACTCGTTCTGAGAAGCATCGGTAATATCGAGGCCGCCTCCCGTCCCGGGGGGCGGCTTTTTTTATTACCGGGGTTGAAGCAACAGTCGACACGATCGCAAGAATGAAATTGGGATTCACATCCGACAGTCAAATCTTCCGCAGCGCACTTCGATCCGGTGACCTCACCGCCATCAGACGTGTCCCAAAGAGTGATCTCCACACTCATTCTATACTTGGAACGCGGATTGAACGCATCGAGTCATGGATCGGGAAACCCCTTCCCCACCCACCGGCCCGGATGACTACGCTCGACGAGATGATCAAGTATTCTAACGAGGTTCTGTATCCTCATACCGTCACTCTCGCGGGTTTTCAGTTTACAGCCGAAGCCGCAATCCAAGATGCCATCGAGGATGGAGTCACCAAACTCGAAATGAGCATGGATGTGCGTTTCATCTCGTTGTTTGAGACCGGCCCCGATGCTTTTTTCACTTTCGTGTCTCAACTCGTTAACCGATACAAGGACCGGATTGACTTCCGTCCTGAGGTCGGTATGTCCAAAGATCGCCCCGCTGCAGACCAGATTCGCCTGGCTTCACATTGTGTTGATTCAGGCCTCTTCCATTCCATAGACTTGTATGGTAATGAATTGGCCCAGCCACCTGACCCCTTTCGTGAGCTCTATGTCCATGCAAAGAATCGAGGCCTCAAGCTCAAAGCACACGCTGGGGAGTTTGGCGGTCCCGACGTCATCGAGCAGGTTCTGGACGTGCTAGAGGTGGACGAGGTGCAGCATGGTGTTTCAGCTGCCTCATCGAAGTCTCTCATGGATCGTCTGCGGCACGAAAACGTCCGGTTGAACGTCTGCCCCAGCAGCAACGTGGCCCTCAGCGTCGTCAAGGACATCTCCCAGCACCCCATCCGCACCCTTTTCGAGAACGGTGTGCGAGTCACCGTCAACACCGACGACCTGACAATCTTTGGGCAGAGCGTGTCACAGGAATACCTGCTGCTCTACCAATCAGGGCTTCTCAGTGACGCAGACCTCGATGCGATCAGACTTGAAGGACTAAGCTAATTGCGAATTGTCAATACTAGATTCAATGAGCAAGTGCAACAGCTTTGGAAAAGATCTCTTTGGGTGTTTTGTATTTTAGCGATTTTCTTGGTCTGTTGTTGAGCAGACGTTCGAGGCGTTTGATTTGAGCTTTGTGGACACGAGCAAAGTCCGTCTTCTTTGGGAAGACACGACGGACGAGGCCAGCAGTATTTTCAACGGTTCCCTTTTCCCAACTGTGGTAGGGTTCACAGAAATATGATGTGGTGCCGAGGACCGCATTGACTTCGCGGTGCTCGAGGTTTTCATGCCCGTTGTCGTAGGTGATGGATCGCCGCGCAGACTTGGGATAGCGCGCCAGAGTCCTCGTAATGCACAACGAGTGTGACGTGGCGTGTGTCCCTCTACCTTGGTGATCTTTGTAAGACGGCTCTTGCGCTCCACAAGGATGTTCAGCGCCACAGGGCTACGGCGGGAGATGATGAGATCATTCTCCCAGTGACCCAGTTGCTTACGACTTGCGATATGAGCGGGGCGCTGGCGGACTGAAAGACGCTCTGGAATATGGGGATCCCGATGTGTATGACGATGTCCTTTAAGTTGGCGCTTCCAATGGGCACGCGGTAGATAAGGCACGAGATTTTCTTGGCGTCGGATCATCGGGTGATAAACATATTGGTAAATGGCTTCATGGCTAATGCTCAGTCCTGGTCGATCGTCTGAGAGTCGACCAGCGATTTGCTCTGGTGACCACCCAAGACGAAGCTTGGTGCGTACATAGGTGCGAATGCGCGGTTTCTTCAGCAGCTCTCGTTGCGAGGCTAAGCGCCTTCTTTGCCGCGAGCGGTTATGAGCGCTGCCACCACCGTAGCTGTTATACACAGGTCCTCTATTACGCTCAAGCTCTCGTGAGACTGTGCTCTTGTTCCGCTTGAGTCGTCGGGCGATCTCATTGACAGACAGCCCCTGAGCTCGTAGAACTGTCAAACGATCTCTTTCCGCAAGGGAAAGGTGAGTATATGTTGTAGGTGCCATACACCGAGGATACGCATTCTCATGATTTATTTTCTCAGGTGTTGCACTTCATTGTTGAACTCGTGAATGGATAATTGAGAATGTAGGATGTGTAATTCGAGAGGCAAGCAAAGGCCCCGTCGAGAAATCGGCGGGGCTTTTTTGATTGTCAATCGTCAACGACTAATAAATAATGGAGAATGAAGGGCTAAGAAGAGAGAGAAGGAAAAGCAGGATGCGGAATCAGAGCTTGAGGTCAGGGAGCCAGAACGATGCGCTTTTCGATTTGGATCTTGCACCTTGAATCACGGATTTCGCAATTCGCAATCCGAAGTTTCGCAATTCAAGATCGAATATCGAAGGACTATTGGACGTCGCTGGAGAGCTTGAATCGGACGATGCGGTTGTTGCCCCGGTCGGCGACGTATACGGTCTTGTCGAAGTACGCTACACCGTAAGGCTGATCAAACTGTTTCGCACCGGAGCCGTACCCGCCAAACGAGTACCTCTCTATACCACGAGTGGAAAACCGGAACAAGCTATCCTTGACCGCGTCCACAACGTAAAGATTTCCGGATGGGTCGATCGTCACACCCATCGGCTGTGAGAATCTGTTCAGCTTCAGCAGATCGATATTACCGTCAGTGCTTGGGTAGAATTTAGACAGATAGTTGGTGGTCTGGCCTTCCGCAAGCAGTTGAATCCACTGCACCTTGTAGAACGCCTTGTCCCCCAATTGGCAGAAAACAAACTCCACGGACCGGTTGGTCGGTATAGTGGCGATCCCTGAAAGCGTGCTAAGGGAAAGCAAACCGGTTCCGTCCGGTGAGAAACTGGTTGTCACTGGTGTCAGGAGTTGATCGTCCTCGGTGAAGAGAAGAATCGCGATATCCCGATCGATGCGGGTCAAATCGTTCTTCGGACCGTTGCGCGCAATGTAGTACTGGTTATTGTAAAGCGAGGCAATGCCGGCAAATCGGCGCGTCGAATCACTCGGCTCGAAGTAAATCCGACGAGGTTGGACACTCCCGATATTGTGGCCGGTTGATACAAGATCGAGCCGGTAAACGGCGCCAAATGTCGTCGGCGTGCTTCTTCCCGGCAGAAGCGTATCAAACTGGGCACAGACCATAAGCTGGAGCCGTTTGTCCTGAGTGAGTGAAACCGGATGCTTGATCTTCTGCGAGTAGCCGATGACACGCCCAATCAAATCGAGCATGACGATGCGGTCGTTGTCCGTGTCAGCAACATACACAAAGGGTTCATTTCCGACGATGACCGCCTGAGGATGATTGAAACCGGTCCATTGCGGATTCTGCTGAATGTATACGGTGTCGCCGATCCTCGTGTTGATATCGCCCTGAGGAAGCGAATTCACAGGAAACTTCGCTTCCTGGCATCCCAAGACAACGAAAGCAACAGCAATGCAGAAGGCCGATATGAAATGTTTCATAACTTCACGAACAATGAAATCCTATGAACGCCACCGAGGTTCTTGAAGGGAGCATAACCGTAATCAAGCGACAATGAAAAGAGATCAAGGGAAGCGGCAACTCCCACCCCGAAAGAGAACGCTTCCTCATCAACATTCATCTTGTACCCGCCACGGACAAAAAAGGTCTTCATATACTGGTATTCAGCTCCAATGCTCACGTTTTCGGAATTATCATTCGGATGATTGAGCTGGGCTGAAGTTGTCACCGAGTTCTTCTCATCCTGATAAGGCTCGAAAGCGAAGCCGAAACGAAACATTGTCGGAGGAGAGAACTGTTGAAACTGCGACATTGTGCTACCATCAATCATCGACACATTTCCCGAGGGAGACACCTGACTCCCAAAGTTCGACACGACGGCTGAGAACCGCAACGATCCTAGTCCTGTCCAGTAGTAGGTCCCGAAGTCTATGACAGTTCCGCGCATTTTCAGGACATCGAGAGTCTCTTCATAATACCGGACCGTCCCGCCGAAGCTGAATTGGCTGGTCAATTTCCTGCTGTATGTAAGGCCAACCGCGACATCGCCGTAATGAAAATAGGTCCCATCTCCCATCGGCTGCAGCTCGGTCGTAACGGGCATGTCTTCGGTGTGCAAGGTCGTAATCGAGAACCCGACGGCATCGTCCGCGGAAAGGTGGTATACTGCTCCTAGGAATTCGTGCTGAATATCAACCAGCCAGGCCGTATGAGAGAAAATGGCCTGATTGTCGGTGAATTGTGAAATCCCCGCAGGATTCCAATAAAGCGCTGAGGCATCGTTTGCGACCGCGATGAAACTTTCTCCCATCGCGCTCGCCCTCGCACCAACACCTATCTTGAGGAACTCCACGCCGGCTGTTCCCGCACGTTGAGCTCCCAATGTCGGCATCAGCTGAGCTCTCAGTACAGATGCAGAGAGCACGCCGCACAAGAGGAACAACAATAATATGCGCGATCGAACCATCATCAAAACCTCATCCCTAAACCAAGCTGCATGTTCCGTCCCGGGAGATACCTTGCGGGATTGAACGGGAACGCAGTCACCGGAGCCTGAAGCTGCGGATACATAGGATCGTTCCAGCCGGCCGGCGTCGGATCGCCCAATCGGTACGCCTGTCCCGTCACAGGGTTGATGATCGCCGAGTTCTTATTATCCAGAAGGTTCTTCACCTGGAGAGAAAGGGTGAATTCGAGCCCGCCCATATGAATGTACTTTTCGATGTTCATGTCTATCCAGAACCATGAACCGCCGACGCCCCCAAGCAAATTCGAATTATCTGTGATGTAATCCGGACGCCCGTTGGGAAGATACCCGTCGAGAATCGTGGGAGTATAGCGTTTCCCCGATTCGTAGAACACGTAGAAATGGACCAGGTAGTCGTCGAGGTAGCCGGGCGCCAGTCCAAAGAGAGGCTTGTCTTTCTCGACTGTCAAGGTCGCATTCAGCGTGAATTGAAGCGGCCGGTCCCACATCACGTAACTCTCCTTAATCGTCTCATCCTCGATACCGCGTGCGACGAGCACTGCTTGATCCGGCGTTGAGCTCTTCCCCGTCGTGATGGAATACGCCCCGGAAACGCTGCCGCGGAACCACTGACCGATTCTCTTCCGGAATTCAGCTTCTATGCCGCGCGAGTGAGCGTAATCCGAATTCACATACGTGATGAAGTTCGACGAGGAGAGGCGGGCGGACGTCACCTTCGCTTGACGCGTCGTGACGTAATCAAAAATATCTTTGTTGTACGCCGTGACGGTGAGGACATCGTCTGTCGAGAACTGGGATTGGAGCCCGATTTCATACGCCACCGTGGTTTCAGGATTCAGATCCGGATTACCAAAAGTCTGGAATGTCGATTGCGCTGATGACGGACTGAGTTTCGCATAAACGAACTGAGGTTTCGGCAGCTTCGAAAAATGGCCATAGGAGAAAAACAACATTTGGTTATCTGAAACGGGATGGGAAATCCCGATTCGGGGACTGATCCTTCCCTTCCAGCGCCGCCCGAAGAGCGAGTATGTATGGGCGAGATAGTCCTGCCTGATTTGATCCGGGATGGTGATGACATCGGGGTTCTTCACTGCGTCGTCAACGTATTTGCCCGGGAACCAGTAATCGAATCGCAACCCCGCATTCAGAATCATGCCGCTGAAGGTGACATTATCCTGGGCGTAGAAGGCACCCATCGCCGGATTGACCTTGTAGATGTCATTATTCAATCCCAACGTTCCGACCCACGGCTCATAGATGTCGACATTCTGCATTTCCTGCAGCGAAAGTTCAAATCCCGCTTTGAACCTGTTCTTCTCGGAAAAGTTGTTCGTAACATCCAGCTTGAGCGTATTCTCGATTACGTAGTGATCATGCCAGGTAAATCCGTTCCCATAATCGTAAAATCCGTCGCCAGGGATGACGCCGATCGTGTCGTGTCCCAAATTGTAATACGAGACCGGGAATGTTACAATGTCTTTCGGTTCAGTGTACTGTGTGTAATCTTTGCCGTTTGCATCGGCGCGAAGATTTGTATAGAAATGGGAGAACTTCAATTCGTAGAACAGTGTTTGCGACAGGGTCTGCGTAATACTGAGTACCTGCAGCTGATTGTTGTGCGTATACGTGTTCGCGCCATCCAGTATGTTCTGGAATGCATACTGATATCCAGGGCTCGGCTCCACATATTCGAGGTTTGTCTGCAGAGATTGGGAGTTCTGGTTGATCGCGACAGAATGGTTGTACGAATATGAAATCCGTAGCAGCGGGGTCACCCGCCAGGTCACTTTCGCAAGCCCGAACCAGTTGTTGTCCTCGCGCGGAGCAAAGCGGGAGCCATAGAACGTGGACGAGACAAGCTGGTTCGCATGGATCTTCGTGAAATCATCTGAGATTCCGACGTAGAGGTTCCCGAAGAAGGTGATGTTGCCGGGAACCCGAAGACCGAGAAGAGGGAGAACGGAAGAGGTAATCGGTTCTGGCCCGCTCAGCGTCGCCTCATAGACGTCGGTGTTATACTCCTGCGAGATTCGGTCCGGTAGCCCAAATTTGTCCTTCTTGATCGAGATCCCGCCGGAATAGGTTTGTGCCCCTTCCTTCAACGTCACATTCACGATTCCTGACGTCGCCTGACCATATTCCGCGTTAAATCCACCGGTCAGCACCTCAACTTCCTGCACGGCGTCGGCGCTGATCTGGAGCCCGAATCCTGTCCCGGCGAGTGGATCCTGGATGGAAATGCCGTCAAGCAGGTATGCGTTTTCGTTTGCCCGTCCGCCGCGGATATGGACTTCGTTGTCCGCCTGGACAACACCCACCTGTTGCGTTACGACCTCCCGCACGTCTGTCACAGCAGCCGACTTGATATCGTCGGAAGTTACAGCCCGCCGGCTTGCTGTCTCTTCGAGGTTGAACAGAGGCCTCTTCCCAATCACCACGACCTCCTGGCCAATGCTCAGCGTCGTTTCGGTCATGTCCTGGTTTACCGTCGTCTCCTTCCCTGCTTCCACCCGCACGTCCGTGTGCTGGACCGTCGTGTAGCCGATGAGACTGAATTGAAGGGTGTAGCTGCCAACTCCAACGCTTTGGATTCTGAAATTCCCATCCGGGTCTGTTGCCGCACCGTAGTACGTTCCTTTGATGGTCACATTGACAGAGGGCAACCCTTCACCGGTTCTCGAGTCGCGCACCCTTCCCACGATCGCACTCTTGCCTTGAGCGTCAAGGGCGTTATCCACTAGGATCAGCAATGTCAACAGCAGCAATATCCTCGTCGCTGTTCTTATCATTGCACACCAAATTCATCTTTGTAGACTTTACGAAGCAACGTCGCCACCCGATCCGGAGGAGTCCCGAAGCGATGCAGAATTGCAGCCAGCAGCACAAAACTCGGTCGATCCGCGTCTTTCACTCCCATAATCGGTTGTCCCGACCACCGCGCGGAAGGTTGCATCTGGTAAAGAACTCGTGCATCAAGCTTCGGTAGTATTCCGCGGGGGTAGGTGTAGATGTCCCCGAGCGTATCGCGCACAAGTGTCGGGTATGTCGGATCTACTGCCAGTATAGTTTCCCTTGACAGGAGGATGGTTGTGAAGTAGATCGTTTCGACGTTATCAATGGGAGCAGAGTCACCAAGGCCCTGCTGAGCACTGATGTCCCTCGGGAAGCCGGTGCTGAGGAAGACCTTCCCTCCTGCCTTCTTGAATCCGGGGAGGCAGGCCTGTATGATATCGAGGCTCGGTGCATTATCCCCGTACCAGAAAACGTACTTAAAGAGCTTCAGCGTTTCCGTAAACGTCGGATTGATCAGAGGTGGAACGAATTTAGCCTTGCTAATGGAGGAAGAGCCCTTCTTGATGTCGATGACATCCTTGCTCCCCAACCGCCCCCCCATCAGTGTATCAAAAATCTGGGTGTAGAACGTCGAAGCGAAATCAGCAAGCAAATAATCCCGAACAATCAGAAAGTCCCCTTTTGGCTCCCTGACGTACCAGACCTTGCCTGAGTCTGGCATTCGAACCGTCTGGCTGTATGCTCCTGCGACGTCCCGAGCCTTCAGATAGAACACATGGTCGCCTTCAGTGAGGCCGTCCTTCTTGAACAACGTCACGAGGTTCGCTGCACCTGACAAGCTCTTCCATCGGGAAGGATTGGTCGTGTCGTCCAATGCGTAAAAATAATCCGTGATGGTCTCGTTGCCATCAACGTCCGTTCCCAACCATTGGAATGATGCGACCGTGTACGTAGTTTCCGGAACCGTCGAGTTCAACAAGAATGCAACACTTGGAGGAGAATTCTGGATCGGATACTGCAGGGAAGCAGGATGCGGATCGCGCAACCCGTCGTTGTCCACGGCCGATACAAAGAAGGAGTACGTGGTATCGAGACGACTCAGGTGGAACGTGAAGACACTGTCCGTTTTCGTCGTGTACGCCCAATGCAGGCTATCGAGCGAGAAGTAATAACCCACGACAAATCCATCGGGGTCGACGCCCCACCAATGGATATGTTGCTGACTGACAGTGCGACTGAGAGCCCCGTCAGGTACCAGAGCCAGAAACGTCTGAGGCGGTTGGTCCGGGAGCGGCTCGTTCGTATGACGCTTCGAGCAACCGGCAAGAAGAACCAACACGATGATAAGAAATTGTAGAGATCGGCTCAAACGAATTTCCCCGGAAATCACGTCTCTGAGAAGAATGCCGGGACAATTCGAATCCCGGCGGACAACACAAGACACATGCGTGATACGGAGGGGGAGAATTTCCTCCCCCTCCCACGCAATCACTTACTTCAAGAGCATCATCTTCTTAACATTTGAATACGCATCTGTTTGCAGCTGATAGAAATAGACACCGCTCGACAAACGTGACGCATCAAAAACAACCGCGTACGCGCCGGCTCTTTGCTCTCCATCCACCAGCCTCATCACTTCCTGACCCAGGATATTGAACACCTTCAGAGTAACCGACGACGATGTTGGAAGCGAGTACCGAATAGTCGTTGTCGGGTTGAAGGGGTTCGGATAGTTCTGGCTAAGCTCAAAGTTCTTCGGGACGACGTCGCCAATCTGATATGTGATACCCGTGATCGTTCCGAAGTCGTCGTTCTTCCTCGGCTCAAGCTTGTATTCGCCGTTCGAGAACGTCAAGATCCCGGTGAGAGAGGCAATGGAAACTCCCACTGGCATCAACTTCGTCTTCGCTGGACTGATCGGATGCGCCGTCGCCCATGCCGTTTGGTACGCCTGCGTGGTGTCACAGTAATAGGAGTTCGTGCCGTCGTCATTGACACGGATTCCGTACGCAAGGGTCGTCGCGCCCTTGGTCGTGCTTACGAAGAACTCACCGAAGTTGCTCGATCCGGTGCCTGCGGTGTTGTCGGCGTTCATCACGTTGATATAAACCAACGGCGTCTTGATGAGCACGCTTTCATACTGTTCAAACGGCGAGGTTCCCTTGACGGGCCTGTTGGCATCCTGATAGCTCAGTGAGCCAGAGCCGCTCATGCTGACCGTCGTGGCCGCAGGCACGGCAACTCCACGACGGAACACTGTGACAGGCGAAGGAACAGTAGAGCTGGGCATCACCTGGATGCATGTACGGCTGTCAGAAGAGCTGACGCCGCGCTCACTCACAACACCAGTCACCCGGAGACTATCTCCCCTTTTGAGTGTGTCAAGACCCGAACTGGCGGAGGTTGCGTACATCGCGATCCCATTCCAGGCACCTGTGCTGGAGGCCATCCACAGCGTCGGCCGGCCGCTGAGATTCTGTTTGATGTCTGTCGTGTCGGCGGTGATGACACCACTCACCGTGATCGTGTCTCCAAGAAGGCCTGATATGCCACCCACATAGGGAGTATACTGAACGTCCTTGATTGTCAATCCACTTTGACGGACTTGGTAGAAAAGCGGTTTTGCAGGATCCGGTGACACACCATACACTCCGCCGCCATACACTTCAACATAATAGCTCACCAGACTGTCGCCGCCAGCTGCCGGGATCGTAGCGGTGTACGATGAATCACCGGAAATTGCTGTGACCTTGCTCCTTGTCCACGGTACCGCAGTGTTGGAGCCAAACCTCCAGTTGAAGAAGCTACTGTCGATATGGAGTCCCGTGTTCAGGTTATGGGCTATCCAGGACACTTTCACAGCATCTGTCGCCTTTGGAGGAGTAGGCGTACGAGTAATAGATGATACTTGGGGTGCATATGATGCGATGCCGATATCACCCGGGTATTTCGATCCCGTTTGCTGGTTCGGTCCCGGATACAATGGCGCAATCCTGTAGTCGCCGCACGTGTTAGCCTTCGATGACGGTATAATCACTCCGCGAAGGTAGCTCAGTTGCGTCCCCACAGGAGGAGGCGAATACTTTGAACCACTAGCCTTGAAGCCGCGGAGCGTGTACCATCCCGAAGCGTCGTATGTCGATATTTGGTTGCCCGCCGCGTCCTGAACCGTGAAAGTGCCATAGGTGTAGTCGACCGCAACGACTGTCACGTTTCGCACGACGACGTACATCGATTCATATTTTTCACCCCGGGATGGCAGCGGCGTCGTTCCTTTGACCAGACTATCAAGCGTGATTTCCTTTGCTGCTGGCCGAGATGCTAGGAGTGTACCTATCTTGATGGTCCCCCCCGTGTATACGGGGGTTGAAGCACTATAATGAACCATCTCCAGAAGGCTGTTGTTTTGCGAACCATACTCCTCCAATCTTCCTGTCATAGTCACGACCATGCCGGTATCGAGAGCAGTGATACCGCTTGCCTGAGCAGCAGCGAGCGTGTCGTTCGTGATGACGTCGATGCCACCCCACAGTTGCCCGGTTGTTGTATCTTGAATGTAGATATTGTAGCGAGTCAAGGTGTAAGCCAAGATGCTGGGTTTCACCATGACAACACCGGTAATGGAGACCGTATCGGAACTGGCGTCGGCCCCATGCCAGTACGGTGTTTTATCGAGGTTCTTGCCAGCGGCAGCACTTTGAAGTGTATCAAGTTTGCGCAACGAATCCAGCGGTACATACTGTAACGTCGGAATCGTCACAACTTTCTGCGCCAGTCCGGCAGACCATAGAAAGGTCATGACAAGCGCAAGAAGCAGGGTTCGTATCAACCATCTGTTCATGGATACCTCCTTATTGATGGATACATAACACATTGATTATTTAATAACCAGGAATTTCCCTCTTTGCATTTCTCCAGTATCTTTGTTCTTTACAGTGAACAAGTACAGTCCAGTCGCGATGGCCTGATCCTTCTGCGTGATCAAGTCCCAGGCATGCTCACCTCCCGAAAGTTGTTGCGTCCCATCCGAGTACGTCTGAAACCATCGTATGTCGCTCGCGTTATACGTCGCGCCATTGTGTTCAATTTGATCGACCAAATCTCCGACGAGAGTATAGATCCGGATCTCGGCGTGAGCCGGCAGGTTATTGAAATAGAGCTTTCGGGTTCGTTCCGTACCGCCGTCCCAATAGGCACGAGCATAGTACGGATTTGGATAAACTCCCACCTTCTGGGAAGGCGTTTGATCAGGAAGAGTACCCGGGAGCACACGGCGGAGCGTCTGGAGCTTGCTGCTCTCCAGGCTTTGGAGGTTCGTCGTCGCATCACCCGAATCATACGCCGTCACCGCAAATCCATATTGCCAGCCATTGAGGAGCTGTGGCACTACAAACTTGTAGTAATAATGTGTCGTGTCCGGAGGGAACTGAACGGCCGGACTCAACCGGATGTGCCCGAATCCCGTGTTGTATCCGATCCTGTCGTTCGGGTTGTCGAAGTCGCCGAGGAGGATCAGGCTCGACAGAATGTTCTGGTTAACGGTCAAATCGAATCCCGCAGGCGTCCCGTAGATACGGTATCCCTCAAAATCCTTTTGATTGGAAATGGGGTCTACAGAAGCCTCTGAAACCTTGTCCCAGTAGATTTCGACGCTCTTGTCTTTCGGCGAAACCCTGATGTGTGGCGGGTCTGGCGGAGCCGGGAGGAAGTACCGCTTCGGCTGCCCGCTGTTCGACCAATGTTCATCAGGATCTTGAATCCCGTTGCCGTTTCGATCTTCCCCGTTGTACGTCCGCTGTGCCCACTGAGCGGCCTGGTAGAGATTGACCTTCTGGGCTGGAGAGTCATCGGTCGTTGGCGTGGGAGTCTTCTTTTTTGCGGCCATAAGAGCAAAGACTACATTGATCGAATCTCCGCCCTTGATATGGCTGAAGGGGCCCACACTGATAAGCGTGATCCCATTATTCGGTTTCGTGATCAAGTTGACCTGATTCGTAGCGAGCCCGACGGCCATCTTTAAATATCGGTCAGGATCCGTCGGCGGAGAGAAATACGTTGGATCCGAAGTGTTCTTATACGTCCACGCATTGTACGTCGTTACACTTTTGTAGGGAGTCGACCCAAGAAACTTTATTGCGCCGTAGCTGTCTGCAAGGCCTCCATCCCCGTCATAGTCGTACGCATACGCAAGATGAAGAGAATCGATGTAGCTGAGTGCACCGTGACTGTAAAAGGGACTGCCGACGGTCGGCGGCGTGACATTGGTATTGCGAACAACGAGGTCGGCGTACAATCCTACGTAAACGCTGTCAATGGAGTACGAATTAATGTTCTTAATCGTGTAGTTGAAAATGACGAAGTTGTCGGCAAAGGAAAAATTGAATGCGTAGGTTTCCAGATGGACGTTTATTCCAATCGGACTGTGATTCGGAATAGGTTCGTTGTTCTGGTTAGGATTGAGCGTGTTAGCGTCGGTGAAGTCTGCAAGAAAATCCTGGTGACTGGTCGCCTGCGGATCATAGAAGGGGTTGTCGGGTAGCGACGAGCGCTCGATCACGCGAGAATCTACTCCTGTCGTGAACTCGAATCCCTCACTCACCCCCTGCCGTAGTGTGGAGACATCGACAGCTCCCGTCGTCACGCGCATTCCCCCACCGGCGCCATCCGAACCGATGCCAACCCACAACCCTCCGGCAAAAAGATGCTCGATACCTGATGAACGAGGGTACTGCATTGAGGGCTGTTGTGGCCAGAGCCGAAAACCATGGCCGAAAACGCCAAAGTTGGTGACAGTGATTCCGATGTTCCCGACACTTGTAAACTTCGAATTGTCATCAGTCGCCGTCTTGTTCAATGACGCGCCGGGACTGTTTTGCGCCAACGCAGTGCCGATCCCGAAAACGACAAGCAGAATTAAGAGAGAAGTAAAGGCACGCATCCCGTGAAACTTAATGTTAGTAATCTGGCAAGCGATCTTGATAAATTTCAGGAATTGAGAGGAACTCAGAGTCCCATGTACGGTGCAAGAGGTCTGATCGACGGCGATGATACTACCAATAGAGGAGAATCACGAAGTCGAACAGCTGAATATGGATGGAAAAAGGCCAAATGTCAATTAAGAAATTGTTACTGTTGAATTACATTTAGGACTCCTACCTCCGTGCCGCGAATAGCGGAAGTCTCATCGTCACTCCTCCTCTTTCAAGAGTCAGGAGTGGCACCAAGTGAATAACTTCGGAATTTTCAGTCGACTGCCGGTGACAACAGTCTCAACAAATGTTCCCTCAGGTTTCCCTTCTCGTGAGCCCACGAATCTCTTTCTCTGAAATGTGAGCCTGTATGCTATACCTGCTATTCCACGGTCAGGTTTGCTTCCAATACAATTCAGAGCAGCTTGATACTTGTTCTTAACTCTCTGAATTCAAATAACTTGCGCCATGGATAAGCGCAGGGAGATGAATCAGGTGGGCTCTCATGTAAAGTCTTCATCCATTAAGACACGCCGCTCTGTCAGAGAGAATGTGAAAGATTGGCGGATGAAGGATGCAGGCAGGAAGTTTGTTAGACGCTTGTCTCCGACAGATGACTTATCGCTCGGGAGCAGTCATGCACGCAGTACTTCACGACGCACGGTGAGTTTCTCGATGCGGCCGGTATCCACGGAGACGCCTATGCCCGGCTTCGACGTCGGTACCGTTATCCTTCCTTCCTTACTCATGGTCCATTCCGGCTCTACAATATCCTGTTCCCAATATCTGTCACTTGGAGAGATATCGCCTGGGAGAGTGAAATTGGAAAGCGACGCCAGCGCGACGTTGTGTGCGCGACCAACTCCGCTTTCGAGCATGCCACCGCACCATACCGGAATGCCGTGCCTTGCGCAGAGATCGTGAATCGCAATCGAAGATGTGAATCCCCCTACCCTGCCAGGCTTGATGTTTACAATTCGGCCACTCCCAAGCTCGATCATGTCCTGAGCCCGGTCGACGCTGGTTATTGACTCGTCCAAACAAAGGGGGGTTGTGAGGATTCTCTGAAGTTTTGCATGGCGGACGAGATCATCGCATGCCAGCGGCTGTTCAATCATCATCAGATCGAATTCGTCAAGTTTCCGCAGCGTTTCGAAATCCTTCTCGTCATAAGCATTGTTCGCATCCACCATGAGGTGAGGATTGGAGCCAAGAGCATTGCGCACGAACCGAACGAACTCGATATCTTTACCCGGCTCAATCTTCATCTTCACCTTGCGATAGCCTTGCTCAAGGCTGCCTTTCACTTTTCCGAGAAGCGCCTGAGGACTTGGCTGGATCCCAATCGAAATTCCGACCTCAATTTCTTTCCTCACTCCTCCCAGAAGCTGTGCAAGAGAAATGCCGGCTGTCCGGGCAGCAACCGCCCAGATGCCCATTTCAACGGCCGCTTTCGCCATCCAATGACCGCGAAAATCCGCTTCAAGCAACGGATAGACTTCTCTCGGGTTCTTCAACTCTTTACCAAGGATGCGTGGTGCAACCCAGTCGCGAATCGCGATCCAGGCGGTATCAATCGTCTCGTAAGAGTAATTCGGTTCTTCACCGGCAACGCACTCGCTCCACTCAACAATACCCTCAGAGCTCACCAGCTCAAGCAAGAAAATCCGCCGCACATCAGTGACACCGGATGAAATCTTGAAAGGTTCTTTCAGAGGAAGATGAACCTCACGAAGTGAAATGGCATCGATTCGCACGTTCGACCTATTTCTTTGCACGAAGACAATAGAAACAACGGTTGGTTTTCTTGTCCTGATAGAACCCCGACACATGATACCCTGCGGCCAGATACAGTTGGAACGCACGACGGGTAACTTGCCTCCACTCTGCCGCAACCGCAGGAGCACCATCGCGCACGACGTGTATGTCAGGTGGAATCTCTATCCGGATCAGAGGTGATCGAAGGAACTCGGTCATTTGAGAAAGCGAGGAGGGATTCACGGTATCAATTGTCGACACCGCAAGCGGAGACGCCACGAACGAGGAGATGTCCGACGTTTGTTCCCCAGCCAGGGTGCTCTCGACGTGGTGAGAATCGATCTTCCACACGACGATGAAACGATCCGTGCCGATTCCGCGGAAAAGATCACTATCTTCACCCGCACCGTACATATCCGGCACATACTCCGACACTTCCACACCAAGGGAATTTAAATTGAGATGAGCGTTGCGGGCAACGAGAGGATCGTACGTCCAATAGACTTCCTTGATCCCACTGCGCAGGAGAACGTCGCGCTGGTAGAGCTTGAGTTTCCTTCCGACGCCGGCGTCGCGGAGACCATTTTTTACTGCCAGCATGTGCGACCAATGGACCGGGCGTCCATGACTGAAGCCCGTAAAGCCGAACACAACTCCAACCATCGTGCCGCGTGCATCGAAGGCGCCCGCAGCAATTCCTCCGATCTTCTGGACAATCTGCGCAAGCGATGCGGTGACGACCTCGGAGAGGTTTTGACCCCAGACTTCTCTCTGGAGATCCTCGAAGGCACGAAAATCCTCGGAGGATTCCAACGGGCGAATACTCGCGCCAACGTCAGTGGCGTCGAAAGCGCGGAAACCGGTGCTTGAAATCGTAATCCCTTTCCTGATGAGAAGTAGTTGTGGGGGAAATCTCGGCTTCTGAGCTTGGTTAAAAAGTGGCGATGATCAAAAAGTGAAGCGACTAGCTAGGCGTAATTTGCGTTTGTGGGACTGTAAAAGCAATAGAGAATGTTGTGATTTGCCGGATGTGCGAACGCTCTCACTCACCGGGACTCTGATTGGAATCGGGGCGACATTCCATCGGCCTGCCGGTTGAATGCGGTTGCATCAAGGCCGGCGCGGTGTTAGTTGGTAACGCGGCTGTATCGCGCTTGATGCAGACTATACTTGCATAGGTAAAGAACATTCGCTATCGTCAAACCAGTTCTATTTACAGCCGAAGAGCCAACCCGCACTCATGTCCAGAAATTTTATCGTTTTATCAAGTTTTACGGCAACGCTCTTCCTCCTCAGTTGCAACCAGTCATTCGACTCCAGAGCCCCGTTCCAGCCACAGATCGTCGTCTTCTCCGTTCTCTCCACCGACAAAAGGGCTCAGTTCGTCCGCGTCGAAGGGGATTACATGCCTGTCGGCAATGATCCCCTCTCTTCGACGACTGACAACGCAATTGTGGGCGCGACTGTAACAATATAAGGATGGCGCAACAACATACCTCCTACGGGATACTGTAATGGCCCGGGAAGACACAAGCAGGTACAAGTCCGCGCTCCATGCGTTTGTCGTGAACCCATTCGCTGCCCAACCGGGAAAAGCCTATGTCGTCACCGTGCAGCACCGGGATATACGGCAGCCACTGCGACTGCAACAATGCCTGGCAAGGGGTTCCCCGGAACCGGGTTCACCACCTTGCTCGTCCTGGATAATCCACGCGGGCACGAGGACAACGCCGACATCCTCTGCAATGCCTTGCTCTCGACTTCGGCAAAAGGCTATCTGGGGCGGCTTTTCGTCGACTATGAAGTGCTTATCGGAACTGGATGGATTGAAGGGCACGCCGAGATCCCTCTTGCATTTGTCGATCCCAAGGTACCGGATCTGGAGTATGTCAACTATCCACAACTTACCGCTCGAGCTGCTGATCGCATGGTGGTCTCCTTCAAGAACGGCGTCTACAAGGCGGTTCTGCAGTCTATCGCCTCGGCGCGTTACAAAGCCAACAAGCTGATCTTTGATCGGGTGGTTTTCCAATTCCTGCAAACAGACAAGAACCTCTTCAATTACTACAATACGACACATGCCTTTCGGGATGCGCAGTCAATCAGGCTCGATGAGCCGCTCTTTTCCAATGTATCCGATGGATTCGGAGTTGTAGGAGCGTACTCACTCGATTCTCTTGTCCATCTTCTTCCCGAAGACTTTGGCTACAACAATAAATGAGCGTGGCAGCTTTGGGCGTTGCCTTTGAGCGGCAACCTCATTACTATAGAAAGAATGCACCGTTGACCACCGGGCCAAAGAGTCCTTCCACCATGCCGCGAAGTATCCTTTTCGTGTTCGTTCTTCTTGCTTTAGTTTTGGCCGCCTGCAAAGATACGTTTGATCCCCGGACCGCTCTCGACCAAAAAATGGTTGTTTTCTCTGTCCTTTCCACGGACCGCGACATCCAGTACGTCCGCGTTCAAACAGATTACATGCCCGCAGGATATGATCCCCTCTCCTACACATCGGACAACTTCTTGAGCGACGCACAAGTGACGTTGAAAGACGCGAGCAAAACGTACCTTTTGCGCGATACTCTTGTAGCGCGATCTGACAGCGGCCGGTACAATTTCCCTCTCAGGGCCTTCTACCTCAACCGCTTTGTTCCACAGCGAGGCAAGTCATACGACCTCATCGTGCAATCGCCATCGTACGGACAGGCGTACGCGACCATCGTCATTCCC
>Ga0187866_1000733_pt1 | contig 35174 bp, 29 predicted proteins | sample June2016WEW_11_1_3_FD_133013 | JGI IMG/M metagenome (GOLD analysis project Ga0187866, IMG submission 133013) | Peatland microbial communities from SPRUCE experiment site at the Marcell Experimental Forest, Minnesota, USA - June2016WEW_11_150 | ecosystem: Environmental > Terrestrial > Soil >...
GTGTGAAATCTTCCCTTGGGTGCTTTGGGATAAAGCCATTTTCGCTTTCCCTCAATAGAAACGATCCCGAGGTGGTCGCGGAAGGAATTCTCGGTTGAACCGCTCGACATATCCTTCTTTCACATAATAATGCTACAGCCGTCGCGCAACGTTGGTGCTATCCTTTGGTTGAGGTTTCGGCTCTGTGTAGAGGTTCCCTTCCGGCTTCTTGGCGTTGGGGGGATTGCTGCCCTGAAGTGAGAGAACATAGCTGGCGATTTGCTGGATCTCCTTCGGTGTAAAGACGAGCTTCCAGCTGATCATCCCTTTTTCAGGGACTCCATTCTTGATCGTGGTGTAGACGTTTTTGACGCCGCCGCCATGGATCCAGTACTGGTCGGTCAGGTTGGGTCCCACGATCCCTTCGGCATGCGTGCCGTGACATGTGATGCAATTCCTCAGGAATCTCTCCTGACCTGCCTTGATGGAGGCCTCATCGACAAGCACAACCAGATCATCTTCGTTGATTGTTCCTTCCGACGCCATTCGGACGCGCCGCGAGAGGTCCGCAGCAGCCATTTCTTCAGCATATTCAGCCTGAGGCAGAGGGCTCGATTGCCAGACGTGATAGTTCAGAAGATAGATCACGGCAAAAACAATTGTCCCGCCAAAAAGATAGCTGAACCACGGAGGAATAAGATTGTCCAGCTCTGTGATCCCATCGTGGTTTTCGTCTAGAGGAATCGCCTTTCCGGTTGACTTCGGCGCAATGGAAGCGTACGCGGATTTTAATGCCCGGAGGATTGGGTCAACTTCACCATCGAGCACGAAGATAACGAAGAGTATGAGGCCTATAAAGAACAGGGTCAGGAGTCCGGTGAAGATGAGCGCTGAGCTTGTGCCCTCCTCGGCGACCTGGGTCTGCGCGTGTAGGTCTCCCAGAATCAGGGGCAGAAGCACACTGATGATGAGGAGTCGGAGGAGGACTTTGGCGAAATGGCGGTAGATGTTCACGGTCACACCTATGTGCGTGATACGGTCAATCAGTTCAATGGCAGCTGGCTCATCCTGTCGGCATCTTCTTTCTTCATCCTCACGACGTAAATCAGCACGCCAACGAAAAAAGGGATGAAGATCAGGAGCGAGAGTAAAGGATAGGAGGCGATGCCCTCAATCGCCTCAAGATAATGTGAAAACATTTCTTACATCTCCTCACATTGTGGAACTAAAACACACCCGGAAAAATGACTCGACAGATTGTTGCCCGACCTTCAATCAGCCTCTTGCGCGGGTGCTCAACCATCTTGTTGGCCCGGCCTTCCTACAGTTTGTTGCCCCGACCTTCGAGCAGCGAGTTGCATCAATCTTTAACTGGCCTGTTGCCCCGACCTTTTTACCCGCCGTAGTCCGAAGGACGAAGGCGGGCAGGTCGGGGATCAAAGAACTCACAACCAAAACCCAGAGGGGTTTCAACCCCTTCCTGAGGAGCTATCGTTGAACCGCAATGTCAGTCCCGAGCCGTTGCAGGTAAGCAATCACCGCAATAATCTCCTTGTCGGATTCGGCTGGCGCGTTCTGTTTCTGTAAATCTCCCGCAATACCGCCGGCCTGCGCCCTCATGTCTGCGACGGCCTGCTTATCGTAATCTTTTGGATAGGGGACACCGAGTCTCTGCATCGCACGAATTTTTGCATCGACAATAGACTCATCGGTATTCTGTGTATAGAGCCATGGATACGCGGGCATGATGGAGCCCGGGGAAACCGATCGCGGGTCTTCCATGTGCATGAAATGCCAGAGGTTCGGATACTTCTTGCCGACGCGGTGAAGGTCCGGTCCTGTCCGTTTTGAACCCCACTGAAATGGATGGTCATAAACAAATTCGCCCGCCTTGGAGTATTCACCGTACCGCTCTGTCTCCGATCGGAACGGCCTGACCATCTGGGAATGGCAGGTGTAACATCCCTCCCTCACGTAAATATCGCGGCCCTGAAGTTCGAGTGGAGTGTATGGCTTAACCGAAGCGATCGTGGGAATATTCGACTTGATAAGGAAGGTCGGTACCAATTCGACAATGCCTCCAATCAAGACCACGACGGTGGCAAGGAGCGCGAATTGGACCGGTCGTCGCTCCAGCCATTTGTGCTTGTTCTGCCGCATGGGGCGCTCTTCCCAATGTGCGGGGACTTGCACTTCTTCGTCTCCTACAAGTTTTCCCTGCCGAGCTGTTCGGATGAGGTTGTAGATCATCAGGAGCACTCCTCCGAGGTAAAGTGCACCTCCAAGGGCCCGTATCATATAGAAGGGGAGTATCTGAACGACCGTTTCCAGGAAGTTCGGATACTGAAGCACGCCGGATGACGTGAATTGCTTCCACATCAAGGATTGCGTGATGCCGGCCCAGTACAGAGCGCTTGCATACACCACGATTCCGAGGGTCCCGATCCAGAAATGAAAATTTGCCAGTTTGCGGGAGAAGAGGCTTGTATTCCACAGCCTTGGGATCAGCCAGTACAGTATGCCAAACGTGAGGAACCCGTTCCATCCCAGCGCACCGATGTGAACGTGTGAGATAGTCCAATCCGTATAGTGCGAGATTGCGTTGACATTCTTGAGAGACAGCATCGGCCCTTCAAATGTGGCCATGCCGTACGCAGTGATGGCAACAACCATGAACTTCAGAACCGCATCTTCGCGAACCTTGTCCCATGCCCCGCGAACCGTCAGAAGACCGTTGATCGCTCCCCCCCACGACGGGGCAAGGAGCATGATGGAGAAAGCCGTTCCGAGCGATTGCGCCCAATCCGGAAGCGCTGTGTACAGCAGGTGGTGCGGACCTGCCCAGATATACAAGAAGATCAGGGACCAGAAGTGCACGATTGAAAGTCGGTATGAATAGATTGGGCGCTCTGCAGCCTTTGGAAGGAAGTAGTACATCAACCCCAGGTATGGAGTTGTGAGGAAAAATGCGACCGCGTTGTGTCCGTACCACCACTGCACCAGAGCGTCCTGCACACCTGCATAGACAGGATAACTTTTCAGATAGGAGACAGGAAGCTCGATCGAGTTTACAATATGAAGAACTGCGATAGTGACGATGCCGGCGATATAGAACCAGATAGCGACATACATGTGCTTTTCCCGCCGCTCGATGATCGTCCCGAAGACATTTACTGCGAAAACAACCCAGATAATCGTGATGAGGATGTCTATGGGCCATTCGAGTTCCGCGTACTCCTTGCCTGTCGTGAAGCCTAGCGGCAGTGTGAGTGCTGCGGAAACGATTATCGCCTGCCATCCCCAAAAGTGAATCTTGCTGAGGATGTCGTTGAACATGCGGGCTTTGCAGAGGCGCTGCAGAGAATAATACAGCCCCATGAAGATGCCGTTGCCAACAAATGCGAAGATCACTGCATTTGTGTGCAGCGGGCGGATGCGCCCAAACGTGACAAATTGAAGCTTCAGGTTCACCGCGGGCTCGAACATCTCAAGAGCGATGATCAGTCCGACGAGCATCCCCACTGCCCCCCACACCATCGTCGCGACGGCGAAATTGCGTACGATTCTATTATCGTACCTGACGGTTACCATCTCCATTCCAGGCAGATCCTTCTTCTTTTTTTGTTGAATTTTGCTGGTTGAAAGTACTGGTTTTCTTTTCTTCCTCAAAGAGAATTCTCACCGAGGGAGTGTACTTGTCGTCGTACTGTCCGGTTCGCACCGCCCAGATGAACGCGATCAGAAATCCTAACGCGACCGCAACGCTAAATCCGACAAGAATCCAAATGACGGACATTAGATCACACCTTTTGTCTTGGCGAGCTGCCGGACAGCAGTTGTTGAAAAAATCACCACCGATATCGAGCTCAACGGCATCAGGATTGCGGCAAGAAGAGGGGAGAGTAATCCCTGAACAGCGAACCACAATCCGCCGATGTTATAGAGAATGGATAGCGCAAAGCTCGCGTAGACCACGTGCTGACTCGTGGACGCGAATTCGAGGAGACGGTCCAGCATTCCAAACGAGGAACCTTCCAAAATTGCATCACAGGCAGGTGAGAAGGAGGTCACATCTTCTGCTACTGCTATTGCAACGTCACTCTGCCACAACGCGCCGGCGTCATTGAGCCCGTCGCCGATCATGAGCACTTTCCGTCCGGCGTTTTGCAGTTCCCGGATGAACGCCAACTTGTCCGATGGCTTCTGATCGAAGCGCATGTCCGCGAATTGACCGTAGATTGACTGAAGCCTCTCTCGTTCCCTGTCTCCGTCACCTGAGAGAATCATGAGCGATCGTTTCCTCCCGAGGTGAGACAGTACCTCGGTGACACCCTTTCGGTACGTATTTTCAAAAGAGAACCACACGCGGTGCTCCCCTTGTAGTGAAAGATGTACCCGCGTCTCCGTTGTCTCGGGTTCATCACACGGTTTCTTTCCTCTGACGAAATTCAACGAACCCAGCTGAACGGGAATCCCTTCGACGATCCCGCGAATTCCTTCTCCTTCAACCTCTTCGAAGCTATGGACATCGGACAGATCTTTTTGAGCGAGATGTTCGACGATTGTCCTGCTAAGGGGATGAGTGGAGTTGCGCGCCAGAGAGGCAACCAACCGGATTTCTTTCTCACTCAGGGGCATTCCCACAAATTGGATAGAGGAGTGAAAAGTCTGAGTTAGAGTCCCAGTCTTGTCGAAAACAATCGTGTCCACTTTTGACAACGATTCAACAATTCCCGCATTCTTCAGATAAAATCCCCGTTTCCCGAAAATGCGCATTGTCGTTCCGAACGCAAAAGGGGCGGCCAGCGCAAGGGCGCAAGGACAAGCCACGATGAGAATTGCCGTCGCCGCGCTGAGTATCCTGGTGTGATCGACCATCCACCAGAAGAAAACTGTCACCGCCGTGAGCATGAGGATCGCAATTGTGAAGTATTTGCCGATGCTCGTCGACAGAGTCAGAAGTCTTGATTTCGATCTCTCCGAACCGCCAAAATCATTCCAGAGCTGAACGAGTTTGCTCTCAGAAACCTCTTTGATGACCTCCAACTCAACTGTGGCACCTGCCTGCTTCCCGCCTGCATAGGCAACTTCACCCACCACCTTGGTTACGGGATTTGATTCTCCAGTCACGAAACTGTAATCAATCCGTGCGGAGCCCTTCATCACGACCGAATCGGCGGGAATGATTTCATTGTTGCGAAGGATCATGCGATCCCCCGGCCGGAGAGAAGTGATCGGAATAGTGCGCTCGTCTCCGTTCTTCCGAACTGCAGCAGCGAGCGGGAAATAGGATTGATAGTGACGTTCGAAGTTCAGCCCTTCATACGTTTTGTTCTGGAACAATCTTCCAATCAGCAGGAAGAAGACAAGTCCCGTGAGCGAATCAAAATAGCCGGGACCGGTGGCGAGAAGAACATCTACCACGCTGCGGACGAACACCACCCCAATCCCGAGTGCGATCGGAACGTCGATGTTTATGATCTTCTTCCGAAGACCTTGCCACGCGGAGACATAGAAGAGTGAACTGCTGTACAGCGCGACCGGAAGGCTGAGAAGGAGATTGATGTAGCCGAACAGACTACGCGAGGAGAAATCGGCTCTCGATCCTGCAAAGTACTCCGGCAAGCTGAACAGCATGATGTTCCCGAAACAGAACGCCGCGATCCCGAGCTTGAGGAAGAGACTGCGGTTCATCGCTTGGGCCGGCTTTTTCTGGATGCTCCCCAGATTGAGTTCGGGTTCGTAGCCGAGTGAGGTGAGAAGCGTAACGATCTTGCGAAGCGAGGTCTTTTGTTTCGCAAAGCGTATCAGAAGCGTCTTCTTCAGGAAGTCGACACGGGAAAAGCCAACCCCTTCATCCAGCTTGTGGAGGTTCTCGAGCAGCCAGATGCACGAGCTGCAGTGCATTTGAGGAATCCGGAGCGTGAGTACGGTCGCTGAGCCGTCGGAGAAATCAATGAGCTGTTGTATCACGGCCGGGTCGTCGAGGAATTCAAACCGGGGGGCCGCGTGAAGGGAGGGAGTGATGCCTGGGTTCGGGTCAAAATTGTAGTACTGGCAGAGCTGGTTAGCCGAGAGTATCTGGTATACGGCTTTGCAGCCGGCGCAACAGAATGGCTTGCCGTCCACCTCGATGTCGGAGTTGCCGGCAGGAGTTCCACAGTGAAAACAGAGCGCCTGGGCTTCTTCCACGGTCGCCGATTCCATGAACCGTCGCTTATTCTGTAGAGGAATTCAACTTAGAGAGGATTAATAATCATAATACCATTCCATGTCAGGAAGTTCAACACCATGAACGGGGTGTGTGATCCTCCGGGAAAAAATACTGTCGGAGGCTCGACATACGAATTCGTGATCTTCGGTCGAGGACGGCGGAGGGGAAACCTTAGAGATGAAGAAAAAAATACTTTGGCTCCTAAAATATTTGCATCGAACCGGAACTTTTCTTAATATTGACTATGTTTTTCTGCAGTCCTGCTTCATTCCTGTGTTTTGAACCAGTTTTTTCCTGAAGAACAGTGGCCTTTCCGGTATTCCTCCCGGCCCATTACTGAGTGTCCTGAAGAGTTGATGCATGAAAAAATCGCTGCTTGACTATACGTTGCGGGTTCGTCTTCCTATAGTCGTGTTTGTTGCGGCCGTATCCTTCATCGCCACATATTTTCTTTCCCGGGCAGAGCGGGACGGCCTTGGGTATGCCCCTGTGCAACCCATCGCTTTTTCTCACAAGCTTCACGCCGGGACGATGCAGATCGATTGCAAGTACTGTCATACGGCAGTGACGTCATCGCCGCACGCGACCGTCCCCGCTGTTTCAATCTGCATGAACTGCCACTCTGTTGCCCGCAAGAACCGTCCTGAAATAATCAAACTGACAAAGTACTACGAAGAGGGGATCGCGCTGCCGTGGAAACGTGTCCATAAGGTTCCTGACTATGCGTATTTCAATCACAGTGCGCATGTTAACCGTGGTATCGATTGCGCTAACTGTCACGGGCAGGTTCAGAACATGGATGTGGTCATGCAGGTTTCGGAATTCACAATGGGGGCGTGCCTGAAATGCCACAGAAATGCACCCGAGGTTTTGAGCGGCGTTCCCGGAATCAAGAAGGGACCCGATTACTGCAGTACGTGTCATCGCTAGGCCAGACGAACGGATAACACTATGAGTCAGAATTCGAACGAAAAAAGTGCCCAGAGATCTCAACGCCGCGCATTCTTTGGCCAGCTTCTCGCTGCTGTCGGTGGAGGAGTTCTCGGAGGAAGCATTCTGCAGAAACTGTTCGGTTCCCGGAAACAGGCGCGCGAAAAAGAGCGCCCGGTCAATATCAGTATCAATCCGCTAGCGGTTCCGAGATCAAAGGAAGGCTCCAAGTCGAATGTCTAATGACCCTAATTACTGGAAGAGTCTGCGGGAATTGCACGACAAGGATGCGGTGAGTGACGCCAAGGCCCACGAGTTTATGGCCGGCGTCACGGACGACTTTCAGATATCTGAACTTTCCGCGATGTCGCGGAAACAATTCCTCGCTCTCCTGACGGCATCCGCCGCGTTCGCAGCGGCAGGGTGCAGTAACTACCGGGACCGCGGAGAAATTGTCCCGTACAGCAAGAAGCCTGAAGAAGTCACGCCCGGGGTTCCTAATTACTATGCTTCCACGTGCAACGGGTGTGCACAGTCATGTGGCATTCTTGTTAAGACGCGCGAAGGCCGGCCAATAAAGATTGACGGTAATCCGGACCATCCAGTGAACCGCGGCAAAATCTGTGCAACGGGACACGCGAGCATTCTGAATTTGTATGACCCATATCGTTTGCGCGGTCCGGTCTTCGGCAGCGCATCGGGAAAATCGGGTACGCTGACCTGGAAGCAGGCCGACGTGGAAATTGCTGGCCATCTTGAGAATAGCGTCAAGGCGTCGAGAGAAATCGCGCTTGTTCTTCACTCGGTTCAGTCACCGACGGCGGCAAAGGTTCTTGCGGAGTTCAGCGCGAAGTATCCGACGACGCGCCTCTATGTGTACGACTTCTTTCATGACGCGAATCGCCGTCATGCGTGGGAACAGTGCTACGGAACAACCGAGCTTCCCTCCGTCGACTGGGACAAGGCAAAGATCGTTCTGGCGCTGGAATCGGACTTCCTCGGGAACGAGGGAATGACGATCGAGCAGATCCGCCGCTTCACCGATGGGCGCGATATCATGAAGACGAAGGACTTCAACCGTCTCTACTCCGTTGAGGGATCGATGAGCCTCACCGGCGCAAACGCGGATTACCGGTTGCGGCTGCGCCCGGATGAGCAGCTGTCGTTCGTGCTCGCCGTGATCAATGAGATCGCCGTCGTGAGGAAGAAAGGATCGTTCAAAGGATCGATTCCTCCTCCGGTGAATGGTGCCTCGCTCAATCAGTTCGCATCCCAGCACGGACTTTCTGCGGATGTATTGAAGCACCTGGTTGACGACCTCATCGAAAACACCGGTCGGTCGTTCGTCATTGCCGGCGATGTGCTTCCGTCGGACGTCCATGTGGCAGTGAACTATTTGAATGAGCTCCTGGGCAACAATGTTCTGTATGAAACGGCACGATCCGAAATCTTGACGCCGCGCTCGGGACAGGCGGATTTCGAATCGCTCGTGGAAGGAATGAAATCGGGGCGTGTGGGGATGGTAGTCCACGTTGGCACGAACCCCGTCTATCAGCTCCCTGCCGCGTTTGGCTATGAAGATGCCCTGAAGCATGTCCCTGTCAGTATCAGCCTCCTGGAGGAAGAAGACGAGACATCGCGATATTGTTCTTATGTCCTTCCGGTGAATCATGCTCTCGAATCGTGGGGAGACTTCAAGGTCCGGACAGGCGTATATTCGTTCCAGCAGCCGGTCATCGCTCCTCTTTATGATACTCGACAGAAAGAAGCAGTGCTGCTTTCATGGATCCAGGGAAAGGACTCCTACAAAGAGACTCTGTATCATGAATACCTGATGTCACAATGGGAGAGGACGCACTTCCCGGCTCTCAACAAGAAGACTGATTTCAAGACGTTCTGGTATTCAGCTCTCCACGATGGCGTGATCACTGTGGATGAGCGAGAGAAGAATGAATACAGGTTCAAGTGGGACGCGCTCGCAGCGGTTGTCCCCGCAGCCTCCAAGGGATATGCCATAGGCCTGACCCGAAGCTACTATATCGGCGATGGCACGTTCGCCAACAATGGATGGCTGCAGGAACTTCCGCATCCGGTTTCGAAGATTGTCTGGGACAACTATGCGGCGATTTCCACGTCGACGGCGAAAGAGCTCGGCGTCAACATGAACGACACAATTGACATCACGCTCCCGCAAGGAAAGCAGACGGTCCCCGTGTTTGTTCAGCCCGGACAGGCGGACGGCTATATCTCTATCGAATTGGGATATGGGCGGACAAACGCCGGACCGATTGGATCTGGAGTAGGAACTGACGTGAATGTCCTTTTGCCGAAAACGTCTCTGACTGGCAGCCGGGTGGTTGGCGGAGCCAATGTGGTGAAGGCGTCCGGAACCTATATGCTTTCCTCGACGCAGGAACACCACTCGCTCGACGACACGTTTGTCAAGGATTTCCATCTGAAGCGCGGAGTGATTCAGGAGGGCACAGTCCTTCAGTATTCGAAAGAACCCGATTTTCTTCATAAGGAAAAGAAAGAGTTGTTCAGCATTCACACCGAAGTCGAGTACAAAGGTGTGAAGTGGGCGATGGCGATTGACCTCAACAAGTGTATCGGCTGCAACGCGTGTGTTGCCGGCTGCAATGTGGAGAACAACGTCCCCGTTGTCGGCAAAGAACAGGTCGCGAAGGGAAGGGAGATGCAGTGGATTCGGCTCGATCGGTACTACTCCGGTACGTCCGATGCTCCTATCCCAAGCCACCAGCCGATGCTCTGTCAGCATTGTGACCAGGCCCCATGCGAAAACGTTTGTCCCGTTGTAGCCACGACCCACAGCCCAGATGGCCTGAACCAAATGGTTTATAACCGGTGCGTAGGAACCAAGTATTGCTCCAACAACTGTCCGTACAAGGTCCGTCGGTTCAATTTCTTCAACTGGAGAGACTACGTCGCTGACGGATACTATGAGCAGCAACCCGTCGGACTTCTCTACAACCCGGAAGTGACAGTCCGGTCGCGCGGTGTGATGGAGAAATGCACGTTCTGTGTCCAGAGGATCATGGAAGCACGACAGCATGCAGCAGAGAAGGGAGTTTCGCTGAAGGGGAGTGACGTCAAGACCGCGTGCCAGGAGGCTTGTCCGGCGACGGCTATTGTCTTCGGCGATATGAGCGATCCGAAGTCTGAAGTCTCGGTATATCGGAATCATCAGCTTGGGTATCACGTCCTCGAAGAGACGAATGCACGGCCGAACGTGACGTACCTCGCGAAATTGCGCAACATTCATTCGGAGAACCTGACTTGAGCACTGCTGTAGTGGACTACACGCGTGAGCTTCCTGTCGTTGAGGGAAGACCACACCCTGCCGAACTTGATGCGACGATTGCGGCTCCGCTCGATCAATTTCCGACGCGCACGTGGTGGATTGTCCTGGCAGTGACACTCTCGTTCCTGTCGTTTGGTGCATTCTGCGTTGGTATGACGTTTTACAAAGGCCTCGGGATGTGGGGTATCAATCAGCCAGTCGCCTGGGGTTTTGATATCGTCAACTTCGTTTTCTGGGTCGGCATCGGACACGCGGGGACGCTGATTTCCGCAATCCTCTTTCTCCTTCGTCAGCGTTGGCGAACGGGAATCGCCCGTTTCGCCGAAGCGATGACAATTTTCGCAGTGATATGTGCCGGGATGTTCCCAATTCTCCATCTTGGGCGTCCTTGGTTGCCTGTCTATCTCATGCCGTACCCGAACCAGAATGCACTCTGGGTGAATTTCACGTCTCCTCTGGTCTGGGATGTCTTTGCTGTCTCCACGTATCTCACTGTTTCGTTCGTCTTTTGGTACGTCGGGTTGATCCCGGATTTCGCCACCCTCCGGGATCGGACATCGAGTTCCATCAAGAAGACAATTTACTCGGTATTGAGTCTCGGTTGGCGTCATTCCAACCGTCACTGGCAGCATTACGAGCGAGCGTATCTGATCCTCGCTGGCTTTGCAACTCCTCTTGTTCTCTCTGTTCACACCATCGTGAGCTTCGATTTCGCCGTGTCAGTCCTCCCTGGATGGCACACGACAATTTTCCCACCATATTTCGTCGCAGGGGCGGTGTTTTCAGGTTTCGCCATGGTGCAGAACGTCCTGATCTTTGTCCGGCAGGCGTTCAATCTCAAACACATCATCACGCTTGATCATCTTGAGAAGATGAACAAGGTGATGATCGTGACAGGATCGATGGTCGGGTATGCCTATGCGATGGAGTTTTTCATTGCGTGGTACAGCGGCAGCCAGTTTGAGTCATTCGTATTTCTGAACCGTGCGCTCGGTCCGTATGCCTGGGCTTACTGGACCATGGTCAGCTGCAACGTGATATTCCCGCAGCTCTTCTGGTTCAAGAAGATCCGCCGGTCCATTCCTTTCATGTTCGTGATCGGCATTCTCGTCAATGTAGGTATGTGGTTCGAACGATTTGTAATTATCGTGACTTCCCTGTCTCGCGATTTTCTCCCGTCAAGCTGGGGTCATTACATTCCCACGATGTACGATATTGGGATCTTGCTCGGGAGCTTCGGCCTCTTCTTTACTCTGATCCTGATCTTTGTGCGCATCTTGCCGGTGGTTTCCATCAGCGAGGTGAAGGCTGTCGTCGAAGGGGGACAGCCCTCGCATCATTAAGAATGAAATGCATCTATGAACGAACAGCATCTCTTTTCAATTACAGCACTCTTTGAAACGCCGGATGAAATCATCCACGCCGCTCAGGAGACGCAGAAGGCCGGGTATACGCACTTCGATGTGAATACACCCTATCCGGTCCATGGGATGGACCGCTCCATGGGGTTGAAGCCCACGCGCCTTGGAGTATTCTCCCTGGTGTTCGGCATCATCGGCGCGGTTTCAGCAGTCGCGCTTATGACTTGGGTGACATCTTCGGACTATCCGCTGGTGATCGGAGGGAAGCCGTTCTGGTCGTGGCCGGCATTTGTTCCTATCGCGTTCGAGGTTACCGTCCTGCTGGTGGCTGTCCTGTCGGTTGTGACGATGATCGTCCTCTATTTCAAGTTCCCAAATATCAGCCATCCCCTTCACGACACGCCGTACATGAAGAGAGTTTCGTCGGACAGGTTCGGCATCAGTATCGAGGCCGATGATCCTGCGTTCAATGAAGCAGCGGTGCGGGAGTTTCTGAAGAAGATTGGCGGGAAAGACATCGCGGCCGTTCACTACGACCTTGAAGATCTCAACCATGGCCAGCGGATGTTCGATCCAAAGTTCATCGGAGTCCTTGCCTTGACGGCGCTCCTGGTATCCGGCGCCACCTATATTGTCTTCAACCAACTCCTCTTTATGGAACCGTTTTCGTGGATGATGACCCAATCCAAGCTGAAGGCGCAACGGCCCAGTGAATTGTTCAAAGACGGGATCGGGATGAGGCCGCCGGTCGAAGGTACGGTCGCACGCGGGTTCCTGCCGTATCCGTTCAAAGGGAAACCGGACGAGGCAGGGAAGAATCTTGTCAATCCCCTTCTCTCTACCAGGGATGTTCTCGACCGCGGCAAGTCAAAGTTTTTGACGTACTGCAGCCCCTGCCATGGTAATTTTGCGCGGGGAGACAGCCGGCTGAGGGGTCAATTCCCCAATCCGCCGACTCTCCACTCGGACAAAGTACGAAACTGGCCGGACGGCAATATTTACCATGTGATTACGGAAGGACAGAACGTGATGCCTTCGTATGCCTCGCAGATCTCACGGGATGACCGGTGGGCAATTGTTCGTTACATCCGTGTGTTGCAGCGCGCCCAGAACGCAAAGGAGTCCGATCTGAAATGAATAACTCCGTAACCGCTGCAGAAATGAAGAAGGAGCTCCCCGGCCAGGTCGCGCGGTACGGCTGGATTCTTCTTATCGTCGGTGTCGTGATAGCCGCAGCCGGGTATCTGATTGATCCGAGACGTATGGCGTTTGACAACATCATCGGGTTCCTGTTCCTCACGAGTATTGGGATCGGCTCTATTTTCCTCGTGGCTCTCGAATATATTGCTGGGGCAGTCTGGAGCGTGCCGATGCGTCGCGTCAACGAATTTCTCGGCGCTTTGACGCTCCTCATTCCTCTGCTGGCCATTCCCATATTCCTGAATCTCCACGATCTGTATCATTGGACCCATGCTGAAGCCGTCGCGGCAGACAAGATTCTTCAGGGAAAGTCATCGTATCTGAACGTCAACTTCTTTGTCCTCCGTTTTGTTATCATTTTCGTTCTCTGGAGCCTGTTCTATTTCCTCTTTACGAGGAACTCATCCAGACAGGACATCACAAAAGATCAAAGCCTCACAACACGCAACATCAAGCTTTCCGCAGTTTTCATGCCGGTCTTTGCAATCACGCTCACATTGACCGCTGTCGACTGGGCCATGAGTCTCGAGCCGCATTGGTACTCTACGATGTACGGTGTATACTATTTTTCGGGAACGATCCTGGCAGCTCTTGCCGCCGCTACGTACATCATCGTGAAGATGTACGAGTCGGGCTACTTCCCGCAGCTCCAACGCGATCACTTCTATAGTCTTGGCGCTCTCCTGTTCGCGTTCATCAATTTCTGGGCGTATATCGCATTCAGTCAGTTCCTCCTGATCTGGTACGCGGACCTGCCGGAGGAAACGTTCTGGTTCATCAGCCGATGGAAGAATGGATGGGAGTACGTGTCTATTCTCCTGATTATCGTCCATTTCGCTGTCCCGTATTTTGCGCTCCTGACGCAAGATTCCAAGATGGACACGAAACGACTGAAACTGATGGCCATCTGGATTCTCTTCGCCCACATGCTCGACCTCTACTGGCTCGTGATGCCGACATACAGCAAGACGGTTCCGTTCAGCTGGAATGAATTCGGATTTCCGATACTGCTTGTCGGACTTATCATGGTCGTGTTTTCGTTCAAAGTGAAGCGAAACAACATCGTCCCGATAGGTGACCCCAAACTGGAGCGCGGACTTAGTTTCAGGCTGTAACTCTCAAAGGCAGGCATGGAAAAGAAACCGGATCTCAAACCAGAAATCGATTTCAAAGATCTGATCAAAAAGCCCGAAAAGCTCTTTGGTTACTCTTATGTACTCTTTGCACTGATTCTTACGGTGCTCGGCATTTCCTACATGGAGAACCTGACCGCGATCGGAAAGAATTCTATCAGTCCTTCTGTTGTGACCGACTCTTCTTCTTTCGTTCAGGACATTCCGTTCCAGAGCGCCAGGTCGCTTCCTCCTGTCGATGTGGCGAAAGCATCTGTAGCCACCGTCGAGCTGGTGAATAAAGGAAAGGAAGTGTTCGGGACACTTTGTGCATCCTGCCATGGAGATAACGGGGAAGGAGACGGACCGACAGCCGTTACGCTGAATCCAAAACCGAGAAACTTTCACCAGCTGACAGGATGGAAGAATGGTTCAAAGGTCTCGCAAATCTACAAGACACTGCAAGATGGAATTCCGGGCAGCGCGATGGCATCATTCAGTTATCTTCCGCCGCACGACCGGTTTGCTCTGATTCACTTCGTTCGTTCTCTGGCAGCCGGACAACCGCTCGATTCGCAGGCGGAGCTCCAGGGGCTTGAGACCACATATCAGCTTTCGGAGGGGACAAATACGCCCGGCCAGATTCCCGTGAAAAAAGCTGCACAGATTGTTGAAGGGGAGACCGCACCTGAAGTCGCCAAGATCGCAGAGCTCATAAGGAGCCTGGAGGGACAGACAAACAGCGCAGGCCTGCAGGTCTTTGAACGGGTAGCGCGCAATAAGCAGAGAATACTCGCGGGCATGCTGTTTAACAGCAATTCATCACTTCAGAACGTCGATCAGTTCATCAAAATTGTCAGTGCTGAACCCCTACAACTTGGATTCAAAGCCGAGGTTGTCCAACTTTCTTCATCTGATTGGACATCTCTCTACCAGTTCTTGAACGGGCTGAAAGCTCGGAGAGGGTAGTCATGAAAATATTGCACAGTTTGCTTGCCGGTTTGCTCGTGCTGGCACTCAGCGCCCCGCTGCGAGTGAACGGTCAGACTCATCCCAAGGTTGGAATCGAAGAGAAACTCGGCCAGACGATTCCGTTGGACCAGGAACTGTATGATGAGACCGGTCATCTAGTGACACTGAAGAGCCTCGTCAACAAGCCGACCATCTTCACGTTCGTTTATTTTCGGTGTCCCGGCATTTGTACGCCCCTCCTGAACGAGCTCACGAAAGTTGTCGACAAAACGGATTTGGTGTTGGGGAAGGACTACCAGATCATCACGATCAGTTTTGACTATCGTGAGACTCCAGATATGGCTGCTGGTAAAAAGGACAACTACATGCAGCTGCTCAAGAAACCGGAAGATCCGAACGGTTGGCGGTTCCTGACCGGCGACAGCCTGGCAATCGAGCGAGTCACTGACGGGGCCGGATTCTATTTTACCCGCAGCGGAAATGATTTCATTCATGCGGGGGCGTTGATCGTCGTTTCTCCCGAGGGGAAAATCACCCGGTACATCAATGGCATTCATTACCTTCCCTTCGATGTGAAGATGGCCGTGTACGAAGCATCGACGGGAAAGATCGGACCTACGATCGCAAATATCCTGACCTTCTGCTTCAGTTATAATCCCGAGGGACGCACGTACTCGCTGAATTTCATGCGCATCTCATTCGTCGTGATACTGGGATTCGTCGGAATATTCGTCATCATTTTCATCGTACGACCGAAAAAGAAGCAACCCGAAAGGTAAATCAATTATGGCGACACCTGCTGTGCTGGCTGGAGCGGAACCCGACTTCTACCACGTTTCGACGAAACGGAAGGGGATTCTCTCCTGGATTCTCAGCACCGATCACAAGCGGATCGGCCTTCTGTACCTGGGCACAATCCTATTCTTTTTCTTCGCGGCTGTCACACTCGGCTTTCTCATGCGTTTGGAAATGCTGAAACCGGAAGGAACGATTGTCCAGCCGCAGACGTATAACACGTTCTTCACGCTCCACGGCATCATCATGATTTTCCTTTTCGTGATCCCGATTGTTCCGGCGGTCTTCGGGAATTTCATGATTCCATTGATGATCGGAGCGAAGGATGTGTTCTTTCCACGTTTGAACCTACTTTCTTGGTGGTTGTTCGTTGCCGGCGGTATCATGGCCCTGACCTCGGTGTTTCTGCCCGGTGGCGCTGCCGATACGGGGTGGACTTTCTACGTTCCTTACAGCATTCGCACGACGACAAATGTGATACCCGCACTGCTGGCGGCGTTCACGCTCGGCTTTTCATCCATCCTGACCGGACTGAATTTCATCACGACCATCCATCGCATGCGGGCTCCGGGGATGGATTGGTTCAAGATGCCGCTGTTCGTCTGGGCTTCGTACGCGACCTCGTGGATTCAAGTTCTGGCGACGCCCATTATCGGTATCACACTCCTTCTCGTTGTGATCGAGCGTCTGTTTGGCGTCGGGATCTTCGATCCGACACTTGGCGGAGACCCCGTTCTTTATCAGCATATGTTCTGGATGTATTCTCATCCGGCAGTGTACATCATCATCCTTCCGGCGATGGGGGTGGTTTCAGAAATCATCCCGGTCTTCGCGCGCCGGACAATCTTCGGCTACAGGTTTATTGCCTATTCAAGCCTCGCTATCGCGTTTGTAGGGTCGCTTGTCTGGGCGCATCACATGTTCACCGTAGGGATGAGTAACACCGGGATGTTCGTGTTCTCGTTCCTGACATTTCTCGTCGCCATTCCCAGCGCCATAAAGATCTTCAACTGGGTCGCAACTCTGTACAAAGGCTCGATTGATCCCGACGTACCCCTCCTGTACGTTCTCTCCTTCATCGTGCAGTTTTCCATTGGCGGGTTCACCGGATTGATGCTTGGAGCGTTGTCTGTGAACATCCATGTGACCGATACCTACTTTGTCGTCGGACACTTCCATTATGTGATGTTCGGCGGCACCGGATTCGGGTTCTTTGCAGCAATTCATTACTGGTTTCCAAAGATGTTTGGCAAGATGTACAACAAAACGAGAGCAAAGATCGCCTGGGTTCTCGCGACGATCGGGTTCAACACGCTCTACATCCCGTTTCTCATTCTGGGTTATCTCGGGATGCCGCGGAGGTATTATCACTACCTGCCGCAATTTCAGACATTGCACCAGATAGCAACCGTTGGATCGTGGATCCTCGTGTTGGGGCTGATCATCATGTTTGTGAATCTGTTCGTCGCCTTGTGGAACGGCTCGAAAACGTCCGCGAATCCATGGGGAGGTGAGACGCTGGAGTGGACCGTCGCGTCGCCGCCACCGCTTGAGAATTTTGATGAGATCCCTACGGTGACGACGGGTCCATACGATTACAGTAAATACGAAAAAGCATCGCAGGAGGCAGTTTGACCACAACCGCAGTAGGAACGCATGCAGTGGGGCACGTGCATCGGGACGACTACGGCTCGAAGATGGGTATGTGGCTGTTCCTGTTCACTGAGCTCATCCTCTTCGGCGGGATGTTCGTCATTTACGCAGTGTACCGCTTCTCACATCAAGCTGAATTCGAGCTGGGAGCCAAGGAACTCGATACGCTGGTGGGGACCATCAACACGATGGTGCTGCTGACAAGCAGCCTCACAGTTGCGATGTCCATCACTGCCATCCAGCGGGGCAACAAGAAACTTTCCATGCTTCTGGTTGGGATCACAATTGCCCTTGCCCTCGTATTTCTCGTCAACAAATACTTCGAGTGGAGCCACAAGTTCGCCGTCGGACTGTATCCCCAGTCTCCTGAATTGTTGACCAAGCCCCAGGGGGAGATTCTCTATTTCGGACTCTACTTTGTCATGACCGGATTGCATGCACTGCACGTGATCATCGGCGCCATTGTGCTTGCAGTGAACATACGGTTTATACAGCGCGACATTATCACCAAAGATTCGTACGTCAAGCTCGAGGTCGGCGCACTGTACTGGCACCTTGTTGATATCATCTGGATTTTTCTCTTTCCGCTCTTCTATCTTGTTCATTAGGCAGAGAGTATGACAGAACACACTCATCCGCATTCAAGTGAAGTCCATGTCGTGGGGTACGGACAGTACATTCTCATCTGGGCCGGTCTTATGGGCCTGACAGGGGCTACGGTGGCGCTCGCGGGGATGGAGCTGGGGCGATGGATCATCGTCACAGCGCTCACGATTGCCTCGATCAAGGGGTACCTGGTGCTGAACATCTTCATGCACCTGCGATTTGAAGACCGCACCTTCCGTTTGTTTGCGACCGTGGCTGGGGCGGTGCTCCTGATCTTCATTGTCTTAACATTTTTCGATTACGCTTTTCGCTGAGGACAACTACGAATGTTCCAAGGTACCTCTCCATTTTCCGACTCCGTGGATACGACGTTCCTAACGATCGCCGGCATCTCTGCGCTCGTTCTCGTCGGCATTCTGGCGTTCATGGTATACTTCCTGATACGCTACAGCCGAAAGAGGAATCCTCATCCTAATAACATCGAAGGGAACATCACGCTTGAAGTGGCCTGGACGGCGATTCCGCTTGTCCTGTTCATGGGCATGTTCTATATGGGTTGGAAAGGATATCTCGATGAGGCGAACATCCCCAGCGATGCAATTCCCATCAAGGTGACGGCGCAGATGTGGTCGTGGACGTTCGAGTATCCCAACGGCGTGAGGGCAGATACATTCTACGTCCCTGTCCATGTGCCGATCAAAGTCACGCTCCATTCTGTGGATGTGAACCACTCGTTTTTCATTCCGTCATTCAGGATCAAGAAAGACGTGATCCCGAATCGGGAAAACCAAATGTGGTTCAAAACCACGGCTGTTGCCGAGTATGATATTGCTTGTGCGGAATATTGCGGCCTCCGGCACTCCTACATGTACAACAAAGTAATATCGATGGACTCGGCTGGTTTTGAACGGTGGTATCAGAAGGTTTCGATGGCTCAGGCCAAGCCATACAAACCGCTGTTGACTCAGTCACAATAGATCCTCTTCATCACAAGGATCATACTAGAGACAAGGTACGATGGATCTTCTCAAAACTCTCGCAATCCCTCAATCGGTGGAGCATTTCCATGTGCTCATCCTTATCGGGGGGTTGATCTCGATCGTTCTCTATCCGTATCTCGGATTTCTCCTCGGTTCGTCCGTCATTTCATATTTCGTCAATCGAAAGGGGACGAGAGAGCGGAATGACAACCTCACTCGATTTGCCAAAGAGTTGATTGATATTGTTCTCTTCAACAAAAGTATCCCTACGTTTCTTGCGCTGGTTCCGAGCTTTTCTTCCGTCTTCGTGTTTGCGCAAGTGCTTCAGTCAACCGACGCGATCTCAGTCGGACTGGCTGCCTATGGTTTCATCGTGCTGCTGATCGCAGTTGTCTCGCTGTACGCGTACAAGTATACGTTTCGGCTGCGCGATGTACTGACAAATTATGAAGGGCTTCTTGATGGCAAACCGCGCGGAGCCGATGGTTTAGAAGAAATTCGTGGTTATTCAAAGGAAACGGTTCTTTCTCATTTTGCTGCCGGACGGCTTGGCGTCATCTGCCTGCTCGTTGCTTCGTTCCTTCTTGTTTCCGCGTTGACGATAGCCACAAATCCTGACACCTGGAGCGATGTCGATTCGGTGTTCGCGCTTTTTATCTCGCTCGATGTGATCATCAGATCGCTTGAATTCACTGCTCTTGCAGCAGGTGCGACTGGTGTCGGCATACTCTACTTCTTCTTTGCCTGGGAGAAGGGAATACCCCGGCTCAACGATGAACAGCGGGCATTCGCTCGCCGACTGGCCATTCGACTCATCACGACATCATTTCTCTCGCTTCCTGTGTTCGCTGTGTTGGCGGTTCTGATGTTGCCGCCGGCGTCACTTTCAGGCATGCTCTACGGATTTGCAGGAGTAGCCCTCATCCTTCTGTTTCTCGCTGCTCAATACGTTTATGCCTTTGTTCGTGATTCTCATACCCCGTACCTGAATTCCGCAGTCTACTCGCTCGCCGTCTCCTTCGTTTTCCTCTCGGTGAACGACCAGGTGGCGATTCACAATGCGACCGCGGTGGAGGCGGCGTATCTTGCGTACCAGTATGATCGTGCCACCGAGGAATTGAAATCGAAACTCGGTGTCGCAGCGGCTGCCCTCACGGGCGAGGATATCTACAACGGCAGATGCTCCGCTTGCCATCTTTTTGATTCGAAAAAAATCGGTCCGGCCTACAAGGATGTGATCCCCAAGTACGCGGGGAATAAGGATCTGATCATGGCTTTTGTGCTCAACCCCGTCAAAAAAGATCCGGCATTTCCACCCATGCCTAATCAGGGTTTGAAGCCCGCGGAGGCTGATTCAATCGTCAGCTATATCCTGAAGAGGCTTGGATCCACCGATACAAAGCCCGCTGGTACTGGGCAGGCGGCCCCGCAGAAATGAATGAGAGCATAACACAGACAGGCGCAGTTCCCATACGTCGTTCGACGCTGTACGACTATCTGGTGCTGACAAAGCCGGAGCTCACACTACTCTCGGTCGTGACGGCGCTCGGCGGTGCATATCTGGCCGCTGGAAGCACGCTTTCATATTTCACACTGCTGCACACATTTCTTGGGACGCTTTTGGTCGGGGGCGGTGCCGGTGCTCTGAACCAATACATCGAACGGGATCTGGATGTTCAGATGCGCCGGACTGAAAACAGACCGCTACCGTCTGGCCGCATCCCGCAGCAGCATGCCTTGTTGTTCGGTGCAACACTGTCGGCCGCTGGGGTTCTGCAACTCCTCCTTTTCACGCACACGGTAGCTGCGTTTCTGGCTGTGGTGACTCTGGCCACTTATCTTTTCCTCTATACTCCTCTAAAAAGAGTCACTCCTTTTGCCACAGTTGTCGGGGGTATTCCCGGGGCGATCCCGCCTCTTATTGGCTGGACTGCAGTGACCGGTGAGCTCTCGATGGGAGCGTGGTCGTTGTTTTTCATACTTTTTTTCTGGCAGATGCCCCATTTCCTTTCATTGGGATGGATGTATCGGAAGGATTACGCCAGGGCGAACTACAAACTTTTGATGGTTGTTGACCCCAGCGGCGAGGCCTCGAGCCGCCAGATTCTCATTTACTGCATTGCTCTTCTCCCAGCGGCTTTTATGCCCACGATGGTGGGAGTTCTCGGAATCCTCTACTTCGTCGGAGCTGTCATCCTGACGACAGCGTTTCTGTGGTTGGCGATCAGGCTGTATAGGGACCGAACCAACGCGAACGCGAAGAGACTCTTTTTTGCTTCACTGCTGTATCTCTCGGTCCTGGTTGCCCTGATGATCGTCGACCGTGTGGTTTAATGGCAGGCTCTTTGGTTATGTAACAGAAGTTGCTTGCGGTCTTGTTTTCTGTCGGTTTCGGTCGTATATTATGCCCGAGTTTAATTGTTCTTTGAATCGATCCTTTAATCCTATCCGGCGAGGTAGGGAAGGAAGTAGAAAATCAAAATGAGAAAGGAAAAGTTAAAAAGGGGGTGACCCTTTTCAACTTTCGAATTTTGAATTTTGCATTGCTGGCCTCCTTTTCCGATATCGACGGATCTGGAGGCTTTTTTGTTTATAAGGAGTGCACATGACAAAATCCAAAATCATAGACACCGACAGTTTCCGGAGGACGGTGAACAGGCTCGCCCATGAGGTTGTCGAAAGGAATAAGGGAACGGAGAACCTGGCCCTCGTAGGAATCCGGACGCGCGGTGAATACCTGGCGCGTCGCCTGGCGCAAAAGATCGAAGAAATCGAAGGGAAGGCCGTTCAGATTGGAATTCTCGATATCACCCTCTACCGGGACGATTTGCGTGGCCGCCTCGACCAGCCACAGCTGAAAAGCACCGAGATTCTCTTCGATGTCACCGGCAAAGTGATCGTGCTGGTGGATGACGTGCTGTTCACTGGCAGGACAATCCGTTCCGCCCTCAACGCCCTGACCGACCTTGGGCGGCCTGCGTTGATCGAGTTACTCGTCCTGGTTGATCGCGGGCATCGGGAGCTCCCGATCAAGGCAGATTTCATCGGTAAGAACATACCGACATCGTTGAAGCAGGAGATCAAGGTCATGATGACAGAAACCGACGCCGAAGATGGAGTTTATCTTGTCGATGTGGACGACGACGGAAAGGAGATGACACGATGAAGCTCGCAAGCCGCCACCTCCTTGGATTGGATGGAATGTCCAGGGAAGAAATTGCTTTGATCCTTGACACGGCAGTCTCGTTTCGGGAGATCCTCGATCGTCCGATCAAGAAAGTGCCGCCTCTCCAGGGCAAAACCGTTGTCAACCTGTTCTTCGAAAGCTCGACCCGGACGAGGATCTCGTTTGAACTCGCCGAGCGACGTCTTTCTGCTGACGTTGTCAGCTTTTCGACCGCTGCAAGCAGCGTCAGCAAGGGGGAGACTCTGAAGGACACGGCGCGGAACATTGAAGCGATGAAAATTGACATGGTGGTCATCCGCCACGCCGCAGCCGGCTCTGCGCATTTTCTCAGCCGCGTTGTCGATGCCAACGTGATCAACGCCGGTGACGGCGGGCATGAGCATCCGACGCAGGGCCTGTTGGATATGTATACGCTCCGGGAAAAATTCGGCAAACTCGAGGGGCTCCGCGTCTGCATCGTTGGAGATATCACTCACAGCAGGGTGGCACGGTCGAATATTTACGGTTTGATCACCATGGGTGCGCACGTTTCCGTGTGTGGACCCGCGACGCTCATTCCGCGTGACCTTGAGCAACTGGGTGTAAAGGTGTATCACAGGCTTGAGGACATCATTCCGGAAGTCGACGCACTGAATGTCTTGAGAATACAACTGGAACGTCAGAAAAGCGGTCTGTTCCCGTCACTCCGGGAATATCATCGATTCTTCGGGGTAACGAAAGAGAAAGTCTCGAAAGCACCGGGACCGATTACGATTATGCATCCCGGGCCGATCAATCGCGACGTCGAGCTCTCGGCTGATCTTGCGGATAGTGAACACTCAGTTATTCTTCAACAGGTAACCAACGGCGTCGCCATCCGGATGGCGGTCTTGTATCTCTTGGGCACTTCAAATTGAGCAGAGGAACCTATGAAGCTTCTCCTAAAAGGCGGCAGACTTGTTGATCCTGCTTCAGGCAGGGACGAAATAGTGGATATTCAAATTCTTAACGGACGCATTGAGAAGATCGCTGGGAACATCTCGCTTCCAACAGGGTTTGATGAGATCAACCTTCGCGGAAAAGTCGTTGCGCCCGGGTTTATCGATATGCACGTGCACCTGCGGGAACCTGGATTTGAACACAAGGAAACGATTGAAACCGGGTGTTCCTCGGCGGCGGCGGGCGGCTTCACGGCTGTCTGTTGCATGCCCAATACGAACCCGGCGATCGATGAGGAATCGGTCGCGCGCTACGTTCACGAAAAGGGAAAAGCAGTGTGCGGTGGCATTGTGGACGTCTTTCCCATTGGCGCGGCGACGAAAGGGAGGCAGGGGACAGAGCTTGCCCCCATGGCTGAGCTCGCTCAAGCGGGTGCGGTCGGGTTTTCGGATGACGGCGCTCCCATCGCCAGCGCCGAAATCATGAGACGCGCACTCGAGTACTCTTCAATGTATGGTGTGCCCGTGATCCAGCACGCTGAGGAACCGACGATGACTCAGGGCGGGTGTATGAATGAAGGCGTCACATCGACACGCCTCGGGATGCTGGGAATTCCTCCAATTGCCGAGGAGCTGATGGTTGCACGCGATATCATCCTGCTTGGTTATGTCCCGAAGGCTCGGTACCACGTGGCTCACATCAGCACGAAAGGGGCTTTAGATCACGTGCGGAAGGCAAAATCAGAGGGAATGAACATCACGTGCGAAGTCACTCCGCATCATTTCACATTGCTCGAGGAGGTCGTCGCGAGTTTTGATACAAACACCAAGATGAACCCTCCGCTGCGAACCAGACAAGACGTCGAAGCGATGATCCAGGGGCTGAAAGATGGGACGATCGACGTCATCGCTACCGACCACGCTCCACATACCATCGATGAGAAGGACGTGGAATACACACAAGCCCCCTTCGGTATCGTCGGTCTGGAAACATCGATCGGACTGAGCATGACTGAACTTTTCCACAAGAAGGTTCTGACGCTTATGGCTTTAATCCAAAAACTTTCCACGAATCCGCGTCGGATCCTGTCACTCCCAACCATCAAATTCGCGGAAGGAGAGTGGGCCAACATAACGCTCCTCGATCCAAACGCAGAGTGGGTTGTCGATACAGCAAAACTGCATTCCAAATCGAAAAACTCTCCCTTCAACGGTTATCGCTTGAAAGGAAAGGCGATCGGCATCATCAACAATGGAACGGTAGCATTGTCATAAGCGCCCTGATGTTCCGGTCTTACCTCATGCTAGCATTCACCTGCAGGCCTGTTCACTATCGTGAACAGGCCTGCGGCTTCATGGTACACCATCCTTGTCCGACTTGAAGAATTCGGTGCCAAATGGGGCCCATCACATATGGCATATGCTTTGTCATCTTCATCGGTGCACGTACTCACTGCTTCAGGGAGGGACACCATGAAAAACATCGGACTCATTCTCGTTGTGACAATGATGATGGGTTGCCATCACTCATTGTATATCGACCTAACGCCGCCAAGCCCGCCTCACGGAATTCTTGCGACTGCCATGGATAATGCTGTCGAGATCTCCTGGTTGAGAAATCCTGAACCGGATGTGGCTGGCTACAGGATCTGGGTTAGTGATCGGTATGATGGAAAGTACCTCGTGCTTGGGGATATCGACGGGACGAAGTTCGTGGATTACGGAGCCAAGAATGGAGTCCGATTGTATTATGGCGTGACTGCGTACGACTATGACGGCAACGAAAGTGACTTGAGCACCGACCTTGTGTATGCCACGGCGAGACCCGAGGGATACGGCACCAGACTCAACGACTTCCATGCGTCGCCGGACCTTTCGGGATACGATTTCTCGACCTATTCCGTGGGGAACTACAATGACGATTACACAGACGTCTTCTTTGAATCCGTCAGCGGCCACTTCTACCTCAATGTGTGGGACGACTCCGATATTCAGGATATGGGATATACGAATACCTTCTATGACATATCCGTCGCCCCATCGGCCGGATGGTCGCCGTCGAAATCGGTCGAGGTGATCCCTGGTCATACCTATGTCATCTGGACGTGGGACGATCACTTCGCCAAAGTGCGTGTTCGGGAGGTGACGTCATCGCGTGTTACCTTCGATTGGGCGTACCAAGTTGCGAAATCGAATCCCGAGCTCAAGCGGCAGCTTGCCACGGATGGTTCCCGGTCGATTCATCCGAAATCGATGATGTTCACCGGTAGATGATGCTCGCCACACACGGGGGATGTTGAGTGCTGGTAAGAAAAGCAATGAGCGCCACCCCTGAGGGAAGATCGAGGAGAAGAGAAGAGGGTGGCGTCCGCGCGTTACTACGCTTGAGGCGCCTTCGGTTGACTTTATTTGCCTTTTCTGATACTTTGTGTTCGCCTATGCGATCCAGTGCTCTGGTCCTGATAGCTCTTGTTGTTATCCTGCAATGTGGGGTGGCCCAATCGCCAAGTCAGCGGGTACCGCCACGGCGTGAACCTGCACTTGGAAGAGAGATACAGAATCGCGTGCCCAACCAGGAAGATGCCCGCAAACTCTTCGGGATCATCGAGCAGAGCATCCTCAGGTCATCTCTTACCTCTGCATCCTCACATTTTGCACAGCAAGTGTTTGTGAACATGTCGGGGGGCGAAAGCGGCTATTTTTCCGCAAGCCAGACGGTCTCCATTCTACAACGCTATTTCTCGAATCGATCTTCGCTCTCCTTTGAGTTTTCACGATTCAGCGACACTGGATCCACTCCATATGCCACGGGCCGATTGACCTTTACCGCAAAAGGGAGAAGAGAATCGGCACAGGTCTATGTGTCTCTCCGGTTCCTGGACTCCCGTTGGGTCATCAGCCAGTTTAACATCTACTAAGCATCGCACCCAAGACATGTCCCTTTATCCTGCCGGAAAATCTACGCGCCTCGCTGTATGGGGGTTTCTCGTTTCGGCCGGAGCCGTGCTGTTGCTGTTCGCCGTTCAATTTGCCTGGCGCTCTCACATCGAAGCCAACTGGTCACAATCGAAGTCCGAGCGGCAGCAGGATCTCGGTAAGGCCATTCAGTTGAGCTTCAACGATCGCCTTGAAAGTCAGCGGCAAAAGGGGGTTGAGATACGGCTTGATGAAGAAATCAGCCGGGCAGTTGATACGCGGGCGCCAGGGACCCTTGCCTCGGCATTTCAGCGACTTAGCAAATACAACTCTGAGGAGGACCTTAGTGTCGACATTGTCGATACGGCTGGGACGATCATCCTCTGGTCGGGTAGAAGCGTTGTCACGACGTATGCTTCGATACTTAAGCCCTTTCATGGCGATCGAGTTGCCTTCGTATCACAGGCCCGTCTCCACCGGTATCTATCAGTGGGAGTCGGATCATCGGACAAACGGTACTTTGTGTTTGTCGGTCGACCTCTCGAGACCACATACCCGGTGTCGAATCGCTTTGTCTCAAGCACGAGCCTGGCTGACGAGCTGCTACAGGACACGGGCCTTCCCATCCATTTCGTAACAGAGGTCATGCCGCGCGATACAGCGTCAGAGTCAGCGTTCGCCATACCGCTGACGGACGTCGAAGGCAGACTACTCAGCTACGCTCTCGCGCCTCTTCCCACGATTGCAGCCGAAACTCAGAAAGCAGATCGATACTTCGATTCGGGAAAAAGCCTTGCCGCCGCGGTTGGCATGTGTTTTCTGGCGGTCCTCCTCTTTATAGCAGCAGGAAGTGCGGGGAGCCGCTGGTTGAGATATGGTTTCGCCATTCTTCTGGCCTGGGCTGTCCGAATTGGATGGCGATTCCTTGGGTTCCCTTCGACACTCGTTGGTGGTTTTCTGTTTGACCCCGCAATTCATTCATCCCCATTTCCGCTTGGACTGGCAGGCTCGCTTGCTGAACTAACGCTTTCCGCTCTGACGTTATTGTTCACAATGCTCCTCCTCTTGAAACTTACTCTGGATTGGTTCCGCTCTTCGACTCATACCGACCTTGGAAGATCGAGATATCCGGGGTACGCAGTGGCATTTCTTCTGCCCTTCGCCTTCCAGCTTCTGGTCCGTGCGTACGGCGCCGCGTTGCGAAGTTTTGTGTTCGATTCGACGATTCGCTACCGGGACCCGATGTCGCTGCTGCCAAATCCGCCGATGTTGGTGATGCACCTCAACATAATTCTTCTGACGATCGCCCTCGGTGCAACCTGCCTGGCAATTTTCCTTTTTGCAAGTCATTTCATGGGGGGTGTTGTTCGCGATGGAAAGATTGCGTGGACTCGAGTGACGGCCCTGGGATTGACAATCTTGGTTGGATATGGCGCCTACCTGTTGTTGGATCAGCCACCCCAGCTTCCGTTGTATGTGCCTCTCTCGCTCTACGGCTCGGTTCTGGTGTTTGTGCTCCTGCTGGAGTTGCGCGGTCCCACATGGTACCCTTGGAGAGTGCGCCCCCTGATAGCGACGGCAATCGTCTTGGCCGGCGCATTCATTTTTGCTGTGCTGGCTCTCGACGCGAAGACGCATGAAAAGGAAAAGGAGCGCGCACAGCTCCTGGCCGAAGAACTCCTGCGTCCTGTTGACAACTGGCTCTCGCTTGTCGTGTCCGAAAGCCTGCGAGGAGCGACTTCGAGGGCAGTCGATCAACTCGCGGAGGGAGGAAATGACTCCACTGCCTCGGTTGACCTTGCATTCGGACTCTGGGCGCAAACTCTGATGAGCAAGGAAGGATACAATTCAGCCCTGGTGGTCTATGACCCGTTCGGGAAGGAATTGAGCCGGTTCTCCGTCGGCCTCACTTCTGTCGACCAGATGAATCTTCTCACGCAGTTGTTCCACAAGGAAGAAGAGGCGCTCCTTGTTGTAGACCGCAAAGTGCCTGATGGGACAGTGAAGTATTACGGAGAATGGCAGTACGTTTTGGCGCCGGGCAATCAACCCGTTGGTTCCATTGCCATCGTGATGTCTGCGAGTCAGAGAACACTGTTCCGTGGTGAGGCACCGGAGCAACTGCGCAGCACATCCCGCGAACCATTCGAGGACGCGTTCCGAAAAGTGTCGATATCAGAATACCGGGATGGAATACTCTGGTCGACCAATGACCCTATTCTTTTCAGAGGAATGCGCTTGCAGCCGTCGATTGAATCAGACCTGAACAACTCGACAGGAAGATTTGTATGGTCGGAACAAGACCTGGAAGGCCAATCCTACGACGTTGTCTATGCCAAAGATGACGCCGATCGCTCGCGAATTCTCTCTCTGAGCATTGGGTCGCTTGACATCCGATGGCATCTCTTCAATATCGTGAAGACACTCCTGGTGTACTTGCTCATGTTCGGACTCATCAGCATTGCCGCGTCGCTTTCCTCTGTCATTGCCGGGCGTCCACCACGATTCGGGTTCCGTGAAAAGCTCATCACTTCATTTGCCATCCTCTCGGTCCTGCCGCTTCTCCTGATGGCCTATTACAACAAGGAGCTTGCCATCGATCGGCTCGACCAGAATATCACCAAGCGGCTCTCACAGGATCTGGATGTGACTCAGCAACGTATTTCTATTTTAGTCGAAGATGAGCAGGATTTTTCGCAAGGTGTGAATAATGATTTCTGTGAAACCGTTGCCTCAGACCTCGGGGTGGATTTCAGCATCTATCAGGGAGCGCAGCTGAAGGCCAGCAGTCGGCCCGAGCTGTTTCGGGCGTCCATTCTGGACAATCGGTTGACCGGGACGGCGTATGTCAACACGGTCGTGCTCGGACGCGGGTTCTACGAAACGCAGGAACGAATCGGGGAAGTGAGCTACATCGTGGGGTATCGGCCCATCGTCATTGGGGACAGCATCAGAGGTGTTCTGGCCGTCCCTGCTTTGTATCGCCAGCAGGAGATTGATGAGGAGCTTGCTCAGAGGAATGCTTTTGTCCTTGGCGCCTACGCATTGGTCATTTCGTTCGTCATCGGGGTTGCGCTCGTCCTGGCGAATACGTTGTCCAAACCGTTACGAGATCTCTCCAGGGCTGCCCGGAGTGTTGGGAAGGGGGACCTTGATGTTGTGCTTCGGGCGCAATCCGCCGACGAAGTGGGCGATCTCATTCGCTCATTCAATGAGATGACGAGTGAGCTCAAAGCCAGCCGGGAGAATCTCGCCAGGGCGGAACGGGAGCTCGCGTGGAAGGAGATGGCAAAACAGGTCGCACATGAAATCAAGAATCCGCTCACACCCATCAAACTCTCCATTCAGCATCTCGTGCAGGCTTACCGACAAGGCGCGAAGGATTTCGGTGACATCCTTCAGCGTGTTTCGCAGACGGTTGTCGAACAGATCGATGTACTGACCCGTATCGCATCCGAGTTCTCGAACTTCGCCCGTATGCCTGAGCGGACCTTTGAACGGGTCGATCTAAAGCAACTCCTGCAGGAGACGATCGATTTGTTCAAAGCAGTCCAGGGCATCGAATTCCGCCACACCTTCTCAGCCGCACCCGCGATTGTCGTGGCAGACCAGGATGAGCTACGGCGCGTCTTTATCAACCTCGTCCGCAACAGCGTGCAGGCGATGGAGAAGGGGGGCGTTATCGCGGTTGAACTGAGCGTTGAGCACCAGATCTGCTCAATCCGAATCAGCGACACGGGAAGTGGAATACCGGAGGACATCCAGTCGAAGGTATTTCAACCCAATTTCTCCACGAAGACCGACGGTATGGGTCTCGGCCTCGCAATAACCCGGAAGGTCATTGAGGATTTGAATGGCACCATCAGTCTACACAGCAAGGTTGGAGAGGGGACGATGGTTGAGATGAACATTCCACTTCTTCACAGCTAGGATGAGCCGACCGCGGATCATTTCTTCTGATATACTTTCGCGATACCGCACTCTTCGTTTCGGAATGAGCACTCGACAGGGTGGGACAAGCCCGGAACCTTTGGGCATGAATCTGAGTTTTCGAGTCGGGGACAAACCGGAGCGTGTCGGGGAGAACCGGCGCCGATTTTTCGGAGCGCTCGGATTCGACCCTCAACGAGTGGCAATTCCCCTGCAGTGCCATTCAAGCCACATTCAGAGCGTCAATCTGCCGGGCGAATACGATTCATGCGACGGCCTTGTGACGACTACAAAGAACCTCCCACTGGTGATCACCGTGGCTGATTGTTTGCCGATTGTACTCTTCGATCCAAGGGCTGCTGTGCTTGGTCATGTTCATGCGGGCTGGCGAGGATCCGAAGGTGCCATTGTTCGCAAGGCAGTGACGATGATGATGGATGAATTCGGTGCATCTCCTACTACGATGGTGGCATACCTTGGACCTTCCGCAGGCGTTTGCTGCTATGAAGTGGGCCGGGAGGTGGCTGATGCCTTTTTGCCCGACAAGCTTGACATCCGAAACGGGAGGATCTATCTGAACTTGAAGAAAGCAAACACTGATCAACTTCTCGAGTGCGGTCTGCGATCGGAGAATATTGAAGTCTCAGACTCTTGTACCATTTGCTCGCCGGAACTCTTTCATTCATACAGAAGAGATCGGGAGAAATCGGGACGTATGATGGCGGTGGTAAGTATCGTCGGAAACGAGGGGGACTGAGTCATGTGCGGAATCGTCGGATATATCGGCACGAAGAACGCTCTGCCGGTCGTCCTCAGTGGATTGCGGAGGCTGGAGTACCGCGGCTATGATTCGGCAGGTGTTGCAATGCTTCGCGATGGACACATCAGCGTCGTCAAACGAGCCGGGAAGATCGCCGAACTTGAGAACGCCCTGCTTGGTGAGTCTGAAGGATGCACGGTCGCCATCGGCCATACCCGATGGGCCACGCACGGCGAACCGAACGAGATGAATGCGCATCCTCATCTTGACTGCCGGAATGAGATCGCTGTCATTCATAACGGCGTGATCGAAAATTACGCCGTTCTCAAACGGAAGCTTCTCGACGCAGGTCACGTCTTCAGATCGGCAACAGACACTGAAGTGTTGGTGCATTTGATCGAGCAGTTCCAGTTAAGAGGGTCCAGCCTGGAACAATCTGTGCGCTTGGCCCTTACGCAGATCAAGGGAACGTACGGGATCGTCGTCCTGGCTGCCTCGGAACCCGACAAACTCATCGTCGCTAGAAATGGCAGCCCTCTTGCGATTGGAGTGGGTGAGAATGAGAACATCGTCGCTTCTGATGCCTCTGCGATCGTTCAGCACACGCGGCGTGTCATGTATCTCGAGGATGGAGAAATGGCTGTCGTAACGGCCGAAGGTGTCACAACAACCACGCTTGCTGACATCCCGGTTGAAAAGTTCATCCAGGAATTGAGTATAGATTTGCAGGAAATTGAACGGGGCAAGTACGACCACTTCATGCTCAAGGAAATCCACGAACAGCCCGACACGATTCGGAATGCCATGCGCGGCCGGCTCAACGCCGGAGAGAATGAAATCAAGCTTGGAGGTCTTGAGGACGTACGTGACATCCTTCTTGGTGCGAAGCGGATAGTGTTTGTTGGTTGCGGGACCTCATGGCATGCTGCCCTGGTTGGTGAGTACCTGCTCGAGCAAATCGCAGGTGTGCCCGTAGAGGTGGAGTATGCTTCTGAGTTCCGATATCGGAATCCGGTCGTAGGTCCGGGTGATATCGTATTCGCAATCAGCCAGAGCGGTGAAACCGCAGATACCCTCGCTGCTCTTCGACAGGCAAAGGCCAAGGGCGCAGCAGCCCTGGGAATCGTCAACGTTGTCGGGAGCACGATCGCCCGTGAGTCGCAGGGTGGGGTGTACATTCATGCGGGACCTGAAATCGGGGTTGCCTCGACAAAGGCCTTCACTTCTCAGCTGACCGTTTTGTCCCTGATCACTCTGATGATCGCGAAAGCAAGGGGGATACCAGGCGATAAGCTCTCACTTCTCATTCGGGAGCTGCAAGAACTGCCTGAAAAAGTTGAGTATGTCCTGCGAACATCGGGGCGAATCATGGAGATTGCGCAGGAGTTCAAGGGGGCGACCAATTTCCTGTATTTGGGACGGGGTTCGAATTTCCCGGTGGCACTTGAAGGTGCGCTCAAGCTGAAGGAAATCTCCTACATCCATGCCGAAGGCTATCCCGCGGCTGAGATGAAGCACGGACCAATTGCCCTCATTGATGAGAACATGCCTGTCGTCGTCATAGCGCCGAAGGATGCAATCTACGACAAGGTGGTCAGCAACATACAGGAAGTTCGTGCTCGCAAGGGTCGACTAATCGTCATCGCAAACGAGGATGATCATGAAATTGCTCACCTTGCAGAGGTCGTTCTTCGGGTTCCACGCACCTATGGCTATTTCGGGCCGATCATCAATGTCATTCCATTGCAATTGTTGGCCTACCACATCGCTGTCGCGCGGGGAGTCAATGTGGATCAACCACGAAATCTGGCGAAAAGCGTCACCGTCGAATGAGTTTTGATTTTCCTCGAAAACTTGGTATCTTTTATATCCCTTGTAGAACTTCCATCAGGAGAGAGCAATGAAGAGCGAAACTCGGTTCAAGCCGACAGACTGGGCAGTTGTTCTTGGAGCATCGAGCGGTTTCGGCGGAGCTGCTGCAATCGAGCTTGCCAGGCACGGCATGAACATCTTCGGTGTACACCTGGATCGCCAGGCGACGATGCCGGCAGTTCAGCATGTCATCAAAGAGATCAAGCATACCGGTGCGGAAGCTATCTTCTACAATATCAACGCAGCCGATTCGATCAAGAGGGAAGAGGCGCTTGATGATATCCAGGAACGGTTCTCGACGGATTCGTCAAACACTGTAAAAGTTCTGCTCCATTCTCTCGCATTTGGGACGCTCAAACCATTTATCGCGGCGAAACCTGAAGAAGCTCTCTCGCAGGCCCAGATGGAGATGACGCTTGATGTCATGGCTCACAGTCTTGTGTACTGGACCCAGGGGTTGCTCTCCCGCAAGCTCATGAGAAAAGGGGGGCGGATTATGGGTCTGACCAGTTCCGGAGGGCACAGCGTGATCCCGAACTACGGGGCTATCTCAGCCGCAAAGGCGAGCCTGGAATCGCATCTCCGGCAGTTGTCCATGGAACTGGGGCCGCTTGGCATCACTGCCAACGCGGTGATGGCTGGCGTCACTGATACTCCTGCGCTCCGCAAAATCCCCAACCACGTTCGCATGCGTGAAGTCGCACGTGCCAAGAATCCAGCGAACCGGCTCACGACACCGGAAGACGTGGCGAAAGCCATTGTCCTCCTGGCGGATGAAAACGCGTACTGGATTTCAGGAAATGTCATCGGCGTTGACGGCGGCGAAGATGTGGTGAGCTACATCGGTCCCAAAGCATCGATCGAGTAATCCCCCCCTTCCACAGTCGTATGAATTGTAGCGCAAAGGATAACTATGTTCGAATTTGAATTATCTGAAGAGCAGAAAATGCTGCGCGAGATGGTGCGCGATTTCACAAACACCGAGATCAAGCCGATCGCGCGTCGAATTGACGAAGAGGAGAAAGTACCCAGAGAGCTGATCACGAAGCTGGGTGAGTTGGGGCTCCTTGGCGCAGTGTTCCCAACGGAGTACGGAGGGGGTGGGTTCGGCGAGGTGGGGTACTGTCTGATACAGGAAGAAGTTGGGCGCGGATGCCTCTCCACAGCGACATTCATCGGTGCTCACCAATCCATTGGATCGAACGCGATTTACATCGGCGGTTCTGAGTTCCTGAAAAAGAAATACCTTACGCAGCTGGCGGAAGGGAAGATGATTGGGGCGTTTGCATTGACCGAAACACTCGCCGGATCAGACTCCTTCAATCTGAGAACGAGAGCTCATTTTGACGGGAACGAATGGATACTCAACGGAGAGAAACTCTGGATCACGAATGGTTCAATTGCAGATGTCATTTCTGTATTTGCACGCACGGACAAGGGCATCACGGGGTTTGTCGTCGAGACGAAATCACCTGGATTTAGCGCCGGTCCTCCCGAGAAAAAGATGGGCATTCGCGGAAGTGTGACGGCCGCAATTTCCTTTGAAAATGTCCGCGTGCCGAAAGAAAACATCATAGGCGACGATGGACGGGGCTTTCTCGTCGCCATGAAGACTCTCGACGCCGGGCGTCTCGGCCTCGGGGCTGCATGCCTCGGTGCCTCGAAGGAACTTCTTGAGCTCTCCACGAAGTATGCGAAGGAGCGGAAACAGTTCGATGTGACAATTTCCCAGTTTGAGGCAATCCAATTCATGATTGCCGAAATGTCTACTCTCATTTATGCAATGGAGTCGATTATCTATCGCACAGCAGCAGCGTATGATGCAGGAAAGCCGGTTTCGCGGCAATCGGCGATGGTGAAACTGTTCTGCTCAGATTCCCTGGTCAAGATTGCCGATCGCGCGGTACAGATTCATGGTGGAATGGGATACTCGAGAGAGCTGCCAATCGAGCGCTTCTATCGCGATGCAAGGATCAATCCGATTTTCGAAGGGACGAACGAGATTCAAAAAATCGTGATCGCTCGCGATGTTATAAAAAGAAATGGAGTGTTGAGCTGAACCCAAAAGAAGTTTCCGAGAATCAGATATTGATTTTCGGCTGATTCTGTCATATCTTGTTGTAACCAGAGGCTGGAAGCGGCCAATGGTGGTGGACCAATGGTCATAGGGACCTGCGCCTGCCCCCTTCCAAGGGGAGGCAAGTCGACCGAATCCCTGAGCCGAAAGGCCTGGGGAATTCGGACCCCCGATGGAATCGTCGGATTCGCGAAGTCTTCAATTGCTCAGACCAGTTGAGATTTCGGATCCCGACGTGGAACTTCGGGATCCTGAAATTTTCAGCAAACTTACGTTCGCTGTCGGTCCGTAAGTTTGGAAAATTTCGGACAGGTAGCTCAGATGGTAGAGCAATGGACTGAAAATCCATGTGTCGGCGGTTCGATTCCGTCCCTGTCCACGAAAAACGCCA
>Ga0187866_1000744_pt1 | contig 35027 bp, 39 predicted proteins | sample June2016WEW_11_1_3_FD_133013 | JGI IMG/M metagenome (GOLD analysis project Ga0187866, IMG submission 133013) | Peatland microbial communities from SPRUCE experiment site at the Marcell Experimental Forest, Minnesota, USA - June2016WEW_11_150 | ecosystem: Environmental > Terrestrial > Soil >...
CCGCTACAGGCGCGGGCCTTCGAACTGCTCGGCGTGTAGCCAGAAACTGGAACCTGCCTCCAGGGCCATCACCCGCACCCTCAGTCAGATACTCGCCGCTGCGGGATGGAACTTCGGATTAGAATGTCTGGCCATGCCAGACGATCCATGCGTATCTTCGGCCGCCTGGGTATTCGACGTTGGCCGAGAGGGGCGCGGGCCGTGGACCACCGCGCGCACGAAGCTGCCGTCGCCGGGGGGCCACCCCGGCTCCGTTCGCTCAGCGTCGTAAGTCCTGGGAAGAGGGTAGTTGCGAAGCGTCCCATCCGCCGCCAAGGGCTTGGATCAAGGACACGCTCGCGACCATGCGTCGCGTGAGAATATCGACTGCCGCCCGTTGATTCTGCAGCAGGCTGGTTTGCGCGGTGATTACCTGCAGATAGTTCGCGATGCCTCCACGATATTGGATCGTAGATATCTCGAGCGACCGTTGCGCGGCTTTGATCGCCCGGTCCGTGATCTCAGCCTCTTCGGAGAGGATGCGCAACTGCGCCAGGCTGTCCTCCACCTGTTGAAACGCCGTCAGTACCGTTTGCCGGTAATTCGCCACAGTGGCGTCATAGGCGGCTTGCGTCAGCTTGACTTGAGCGCGGCGCTTGCCCGCATCGAAGAGAGTCTGGGCCAACTGCGATCCCACGGACCAGAAGCGGGTTGGCCATGTGAACAAATCGAGGATGGCCGTGGCTTGCGAACCCGCACTGGCGCTGAAGGTCAGCGACGGGTAGAACGCAGCCTTGGCGATTCCGATCTGTTCGTTCGCGGCCGCGACCTGCCGTTCGGCGGCAGCGACGTCGGGCCTTCGTTCCAGCAGAGTGGAAGGAATACCGATCGGAGAGACCGGCGGCGGAGACTGGTTCGGCGCAGCGGGAATCGACAACTCGGAAGGTGGTTTGCCCGTCAGCACTGCGATCGCATGTTCAAATTCGGCCCGCTGAACTCCCAAGTCGGCCAACTGCGCGCGTGCTGTCTCCAACTGAGTTTGAGCCAGTGCCACATCGCCCATCGAGGCGACACCGCCGTCGTACCTGTCCTGGGTCAGTTGGACATATTGCTCATACGACTTCACTGTGGCGTCCAGCAACTGCCGCGAGGCGTCCAGACCCTGAATCTGGAAGTAATCCGCGGCGAGTTCCACCTGATACAACAAGCGGGCATTCTCCAGTTGCGCCGCCGAAGCCTGCGCGATGGCTGAATTCGCCGCAACCCCGCGCCGGACGGTTCCCCATACGTCGATCTGATAGGCCAAATCAACCGGTATCGTGTAAACGTGTTGCACGCCGGGAGCCGCGCCCGTTCCGGAACGCGTCGCGGAAGGCGCGGCGGTCACAGTGGGAAACTGACCAGCTCGGGCGATGCGCACTGCTGCTCTGGCCTCGCGGAACTGAGCCTCGGCGGCCAATACATTCTGGTTCGAGATGCTCACCTGGTCTTCGAGCGCGTTGAGCCGCGGATCGTTGTACGCCTTCCACCACTTGCCGCGAAGCGCTCCGTCATTGGGTTGCGCTTCCTTCCAGCCGGCGGGCGGCTCTTCTTTGAAGGCCGGCGGCGCCGGAGCGCCAGGACGCTGGTACTTCGGACCGATCATGCAGGCGTTCGAAAAGAGCAGCAATCCGGCCGTCCCGAAAACGATCGATGGGCGAAGACGATGGGAGAGGGCTGTGCCTTCATTCATACCGGAGAGCCTCAATCGGATCCAAGAACGCGGCCTTGCGCGCCGGGTAGTAGCCAAAGAACACTCCCACGAGCGCGGAAAACATAAACGCCAAGAGGATCGACATAGGGCTGACCTCGGTCGTCCATTGCGCGAAGTGCGAGATGAGCAGCGAAGCCGCCAGCCCAGCGACGATCCCGATAATCCCACCCAGCAAGGAGAGCGTCACGGCTTCCACCAGGAACTGCAACAGGATGTCGCGCGTCTTGGCGCCCACCGCCTGCCGCAAGCCGATCTCTCGCGTCCTTTCGGTCACCGACACCAGCATGATGTTCATGATCCCGATGCCGCCCACGATCAGCGATACCGACGCGATAGCGCCGAGCAGAATCGACATCACTTGCGCCGACGTTTCCTGGGCCTGGAACACCTCGGTGAGATTGCGGATCGTGAAGTCGTCCTCCAGGCCCGGCAAGATCCTGTGCCGTTCGCGCAGCAGCGCCTCTATCTCTTGAATCGCCGGGTCCATGGCCTGCGGGCTAATGGCCTGCACCATCAGCGAGCCGACCGCTTTGGCATTGGCCTTGTTGGCGCCGAGTACCTTTTGCGTGGCCGTGGTGATCGGCAGCAGGATGACGTCGTCCTGGTCCTGACCCGTCGGCGACTGGCCTTTCGGTGTCAGAACGCCCGCCACGGTAAACGGCACGTTCTTGATGATCACCACCTGGCCCGTGGGATCGTTGTCGCCAAACAGATTCCGCGCGACGGTTTCACCCAGCACGGCCGTTTTGGCGGCCGCATCCACGTCCTGCGTGGTGAAAAACTGGCCGGACAACATGGTGTAATCGCGGATCGTCATGTAATCCGGAGTCACCCCCTGGGCATTGGTGGCCCAGTTGTTGTTCCCGTAAACCACCTGCACTCCGCCGCGCACGGTAGGCGCGGCGAGAGCGACGGACGGGCACTCGTCCGCGATGGCCTTGGCGTCGTCTTGCGTCAACGATGCTACCGCTCCGGAGCCGAGCCGGACGCCGTTGCTGCTGATGCTGCCCGGCAGCACGATGATCAGGTTGCTCCCAATGCTCTGGATCTGCTGCTGGATCCGCGCGGTGGCGCCCGCGCCAACACCCACCATCGCGATCACTGCCGCCACCCCAATGATGATCCCCAGCATCGTGAGCGCCGAGCGCATGCGGTTCACCTTCAGCGCGCGGAGCGCGATGCGGATGCTGGCAACGATCTTATTCATGACGAGACGACCTCCTCCGGCTGCTCGGCGGGAAGCTGCTCCAGGTCCTTCCGCGCTTCGCGTGGCTGCGCATGCCTCTCGTCGAGTTGCAGCCTGCCGTCTTTGAAATGGATGCTGCGGTTCGAGTAAGCCGCGATATCCGGATCGTGCGTCACCACGATCATGGTGATCCCCTTTTCCCGGTTCAGCCGTTGGAAGATCGCCATGATCTCGATGCCGGTCCTCGAGTCCAGCGCTCCGGTCGGCTCGTCCGCCAGGATAATGCTGGGATCGTTCACCAGCGACCGCGCGATGGCCACGCGCTGCTGCTGGCCGCCGGAAAGCTGGCTCGGCTGGTGTTCCTCGCGTCCGGCCAGTCCCACCGCGAGCAGCGCCTCTCGTGCTCGCTCGTGGCGCTCGCGCGCTGGGGCCTCGGTGTACATCAGCGGCAGTTCCACATTTTCCGCCGCACTGGTCCGCGCCAGCAGGTTGAACTGCTGGAATACGAACCCGATCTTCTTGTTCCGGATCTCCGCCAGTTGGTCGCGATTCAGGTTTCCGACGCTGACTCCGTCCAGCGCGTAAGCCCCGGAGGTAGGCTTGTCGAGGCACCCGAGGATGTTCATGAGCGTGGATTTGCCGGATCCGGATGGCCCCATGATGGAAACGAAATCCCCCCGTTCGATCTCGAACGAGACGTTCTTCAACACGTGCACCGGCGCCTCGCCGAGCCTGTAATCCTTCACCAGATTCTTGACTTCGATTACCGGCGCCATTCCGCTCACCTAGAATCCCGGCCCTCTGCGGCCCGGGCTGCCGCTCTGGGAGCCGGGGCTGCCGCCCGAAGCGGAAGCCGCCTTGGCCAGCGCCGCGACAATCACGCGGTCTCCGTCCTTCAGTCCGCCTGTCACAACCTCCGTATTCGTGCCGTCGCTTTCGCCCGTAGTGACCACGACACGCTGCGGCTTGTTGTCCGAGTCCAGGATCCAGACAGCTTTCTCCGGCGCCCCGCCCTTGCGTACGCCCGTGCCGCCACCGGCCGCTGCCGTCTCGGACGCCGGGTGATAACGCAGCGCGGCGTTGGGGACCTTCAGCACGTTCAGGCGCTGATTCACCAGAATCTTCACATTCGCCGTCATACCCGGAAACAGCTTCAGGTCCTTATTCGAAACGCCGATCACCGCGTCGTACGTGATCACGTTTGCCACGTTGATGGGCGCCTGGCGGATCTGGGTCACGTTGCCTGTGAACACCCGCCCGGGATACGCATCCACCGTGAATGTGGCAGGCTGGTTCACGCGCACCCGCCCCACGTCCGCTTCCGACACGTTCGTATCCACCTGCATCTTCGTCAGATCCTGGGCGATCAGAAACAGCGTGGGAGCCGCCAGGCTCGCGGCCACGGTCTGCCCCACATCCACGTTCCGCGACACCACCACGCCATCCACCGGCGCTGTGATCTTCGTGTGGTCGAGATCGAGCTGGGCCGATTGCAGCGCCGCGGTAAACTGTTTCACCTGCGCCTGGTTGGCGGTCAAGAGCGAATTCGCCACATTCAACTGCGCCTGTGCAACCTTCACGCTGTCTCCCACCGCATGCTGCTGCGCCACTAATGCGTTGTGGTCGGCAACCGCCGATTTGTACGTAGTCTGAGCGGTCTCGAGATCCTCCTTGGCGTCCGCACCCTGGCTGACCATGATCACGCGCCGCTCGACCTTGACCTTGGCGTCCTCACTGACGGCCTCTGCTTTCACGACATTCGCCTGAGCGGCTGCCAGAGAAGATTTGGCAGCCTGAATGCCCGCCAGAGCCTGCTGGACGACGGCCTGGGCATTGGCTACGGCGGCCCGCGCCGCATCGAGGTTAGCCTGTGCCTGATCGACCTTCGCCTGGAAGGGCGCGGGATCGATCCGCGCAATCAACTGGCCCTTGGTCACTTTGGAGTTGAAATCGGCGAACAAGGCCAGAATGATGCCCGACACTTGCGATCCCACTTGCACGGTTACGACCGCGTTGGGATTGCCGGTGGCCGAGATGGCGACGTTGATGTCGCCGTGCTCGACAGTCGCCGTGCGGTATTGAATTCCGGATTGTCCCCCGACCACGGCCCACGTCCCCAACCCTATAGCCACGCAAGCCGCGGCGACGACGATGAGAACTGTTTTCCTCTGCATACTCATCTCATACTCTACCTTATGATGCTTTTCTATGCATTACAGTCAATGGCTTGGCAGTGCGCAAGCCCTCGAAGGCGCCGGCCTGCTCCGCGCGGCGGCGATTATCGCTTCTTGTCGTTGGTGTCTTCTTTCCGGGTCGGGTGTGTCGGCCGCAGCTCATGACGTTCCACACGAGGACCGGCTGGTTGGCGTGGCGCGGTATACGGATGGCTGTATGTTTCGTGATTCTCTCTGGTTCGCACCCAAGGACGACCATCGATGACCATCGTGCGGGAAGCCCATCCAAAGCCTGACCGGCCCCAGCCCCACGACGCGAAGGCAGCTCCGACTGCAATGCGGGGGCCAAAGGTTATTCCGACGGCCAAACCTGCCCTGGGCCGGCCGAAGACAATCAGCGGGTCATAGATCGGCAGGAAGTAGAAGGCTGGATCGACGGGCACAATCTCGATGATTCCAGGGCCAGCGACCATGACGCGGTACTGCGGGCAGTTCTGCAAGTAACCGAAGTTGCTTGCCTTTTGTCGCATCGTCTGGATCGCATCCATTACATCTGCCCTCTGGCCGAGAACTGCGTCGCCAAGTTGCCGTATCCAGAATATGTTGGTTGCCATCATGTCGAGGACCGACGGAAACGGCAGCAACGCCAGAACGCTCGGGTCCCACGGCAGATTGTCCTGGGTGATGGCGCCTGCCAGATTGTCGCCGGTGAGATAGCTGTGCTGGTCCGCCCACTGTGCCGCATCTGGGATCTGCTCCGAATACGTACACGCGGTCAGCACCTGAGCCAGCAAGGGGTCCGGATACAGCGCGACCCGGGAGACAAGCTGGTCCAACTGTCCGGGAGTCAGGAGGACTTGAGCGGACGCTGGAAGCGGGTGCATCCCCACACCCATCGCGACGAACAAGATTCCGGCCCGTATCGACGGTCGGATCTTTTTGGCGGCGACTGTTCTGGTTACGGTTCTCACACTATTACCTCTCATCTGTCATGACGAGACCGGCACCCCGAAAGACACCTTCTACCCCGTTGACCGCTGACGAGATACCAGGCAATTGGTAGTCGCCGGGGAGGCAGCGGGCGGTACGCCGGTTTCCTTGCCCGCCGACGGCCTGCCTTGTACGTCAGTCTCAAGGGATTGACGATGACGCGCATGGTGAAGCCGGGCCGGGTCAACCGGTCCGGCTTTCAGTATTTCGATGGCGCCGCCGAGCCGGATCCGGGTCCCGACGTTGACCTGCTCGAAGCCATCCGGCCGACCACGCCGCCTCTCTACCCGCAGGTCCTCACCGTTTCACGCGGAGGACGTGATGCTCGTGTTTCCCCTTCGTGGCATACACCAGGACACCATCCGCGCCCGGCTCCCAAAGCTCCGAGAGCGTGTAGGTGGTCCCCACCTTGTCGAAGACGATGTGTGCGTCTGTCGCGTCGGAGTGGGGAGCGGCGGCGAGTGCCGTGAGGATGGGTATCATCCCACCGGAACCCTTCGGGCCGAGGATGCTCACCATCTCCGTCTCGCGATCGATGGAGAATTGGTACTCACCGGCCGGCAGGGTTTCGGATTTGACCTGGAACGGAAAGGCAACATTCGTCTTGATGACGCCGTCCGCGCCGAACGCGCGGGGAATCGTGAACAGTGTGAGGAGAACGACAATTCCGAGCGCCGCCGCTCCAAAAGTCGGGGTGATCTTCAAAGTCATATCCTGTTACTCCGTTGCATGCTCCTATCGAGCTTTACTTTACGACCCTTTTCTCCACTCTTCCAGCCTTGGCTGGGCAGTGCGCAAGCCCTCGACGCCGACGGCCTGCGTCCCCCCGCGGCGATTATCGCTTCTTGTCCTTGGTGTCTTCTTTCCGGGTCGGGTGTGCCGGCCCCAACTCATGACGTTCCACACGAGGGCCGGCTGGTTGGCGTGGCGCGCTATACGGATGGGTGCAGGTTTCGTGGTTCTCTCCGGTTCGCACCCAAGGACGGCCATCGAGGAGCGCGGCGCGAGTAGCCCATCCAAAGCCGGACCGGTCCCAACCCCATGGCGCGAAGGCCGTTCCGAGCGCAATGCGGGGGCCGCATCCGCAATCTGCTCGGAATACGGTAGACGCGGTCGGCACCTGAGCCGGCAAGGGGTCCGGATACAGCGCGATCCGGGAAACAAGCTGGTCCAACTGCCCGGGGGTGAGCAGGACTTGAGCGGACGCGGGAAGCGGGTGCAGGGCCATGCCCAGAGCGACGAGCAAGACGACTGTTTCGGTTGCGATTCTCGTACGGTTACCTCTCACTGGTAACGGCCAGACCGGCGGCCCAAAAGATACCATCTACCCTTTTGACCGGATCGGAAATACCGGCAAGGTCTGGCTCATTCCAGTGCCGCCGTCACGTAGATCAGTTGCCCGTACCGTTCCACCTGGAGTGCGATGGGATCGCCGGATTTCTTGCCCTTCAGCGCGTCCCGCAGCTCGTCGAGCGACGCGATGCGCTGGCTGTTTAGCGAGTAGATCACGTCGCCCGCCACCAGGCCCGGATTCAGCCCGGCATATTCCGCCGGAACCGCCGCCACCGCGACGCCCGAAAGATGCCTCAGGTCCGGCAGAATGGCAGTCACCTTCTCGTCCACGGTCACCGCCAGAATCCCCAACTGGCGAACCAGCGCGGTATCGTAGTTGGCGAGGTCCTCAAGTAGGCTGGGCTCGTTCTTCCGGTCGAGAATGGCGACGGTCTTGGACATCCGCTCCTTGCCGCGCTGGATCTCCATGCTCAACTCGTCTCCGGGCGCCCGCTGGAACACCGCCAGAGCCAGGTCCCGCGCCTCTCGCATCGGCTTTCCGTCGACAGACAGCACCACGTCTCCCGGTTCGAATCCCGCGGCCTCCGCTGCACTATGCGGCGCCACGTCCGAAAGGATGACGCCCCAATCCCTGTCCAGTCCCAGGGCCGCTCCCAGCCTTGGCGTGATCGTCTCGGGAATCACTCCGATCGCGCCGCGCCGTACCCGCCCGTCCTTGCGAAGCCTTTGATACACGTCCTTGGCCAGATTGGCGGGAATGGCGAACCCGATTCCTTCGTTGCCGCCCGATTCCGAGAAGATCATCGTGTTGATGCCGGCAATCCGCCCCTCGATATCCAGCAACGGCCCTCCGCTGTTGCCGGGATTGATCGGAGCGTCGGTCTGGATATAGACCATCGGACTCTCCGACTTGAGTTGCCGGAAAGTCGCACTTACCACGCCATGCGTGAGGGAGTTCTGCAATCCAAGTGGGCTGCCCACAGCCAGTACCAACTGCCCCTGCCGGAGATTGTCCGAGTTCAGGAAGGAAAGCGTCGGAAGATTCTGTCCCTCGATCTTCACAACGGCGATATCCACCTCCCGATCCAGTCCGATCAGTTTTGCGGGCATCAGGTGCCCGTGCGGCTCCTGCCCCTTTTCGTCGGTCCGAAGAATCTTGACGTCGATACGGCGGGCGTTCTGCACTACATGAGCGTTGGTGACGATATACCCGTCGGGGTCCACAATGACGCCTGAGCCGGTAGCTTCCTGCTCCGAGACGAACCCCGCGTGTTGCGATTCTCCATTCCCCAGGGGCGCCAAGGTCTGTACCAGGATCTGGACCACAGCCGGGCTGGCGGACTGGGCGAGGTCTTCCATGGCCGCGCTGTAATCGGCCAGGGATTTCGAGGGCTTGGGAGACTTCGCGCCTGTCTGCGCGGCGTCTGGTCCGGGTGCCAATAACAGGACTATCGTGCCGAGAATAGCCGTCCTGATCATGTCTCCTTTGTACCTCCGCCGGCCACTGCTATGAGCCACCCTGCGCTCCTACGCCGCATGCAGCTTTAGTGTCTTCGGCACGCTGGTGCGGAGGTACTGATCGTGCCAACTGCGTGAGGCCAAGCTCACGATTCGGATGACTTCGTCTGTTTCAAAAGGCTTTTCCAGAACGTCGTACGCTCCGGCGTTCAGAGCTTCCGCCCAAAGGTACTCATCCGCCAGCCGTGAAGTCACGATTACGCATGGCGGTTGAGGCAAGACGATGGCCTCATCCAACATCTCCTTCCAAGTACCCGGGGCCAGATCACGCTCGCAAATCGCGACTGGAGCTTGGTTCTGCGCCAAGAATGCCACGGCGGATGGAAGCGTTAGGGCCCTATGCAGAGTCCATCGAAACCTGCGGAAAATCTGTTCCAGGGAATTGTGGTCGTCTTCGATGGGACTGATCGACAGTACGGTTCCAACGGCGGACGCCCTCGTTTCGATGCCCGACAGCGCGGGCGCGATCGCCGTTGGGTTTGTTTCGATGCCGGTTTGCTTCTTCACGACGGACCTCCAGAAAGCTCAACTCGAAGCGCCCAGGCTACAGTCCTGGCCGTGTTCTTGTTGGACGCTAAGACCGGGCGTACAGTTACCAACAGGCGATGCACTCGTTGTCCGGAGCTGTCAAGGTCGATTGAGCATCGCACTGACTGGAAAGGGATCACCATAGCGAAGCGGCGGGGCCCAGCTCCAGGTGACGTGCTGCAACCAACGTGCCAGCCGGCCGCCGCGGGTGGATGTGTTGTGACCGGCGCCCTGGTCTTCTCCTCCTGCATCGGATGCTGTGCTCCAGGCGGTCCGCTGCCCCGTCTCGAACCCTGCCCACGGCTCGAGTGGGAGCACTCCGTACTTGGGCAACACAAGAAAGTCGGGGCATTCGGCCGGCCCCGGCCGGAGCCCGTTGAGGCCGGCCGCTGTTGGGCAATTCCCGCCGCTGCCCTTGGCCAAATCCTCTGCCATGACGGGCAGGGTCGCTGCAACCAGGAACGCTGCCAACATCCCGAGGTGAGGTTTGCCGAATTGACCGATCATTGGTGACTCCTCGACAAGCTAGATCTTTCGTAGCGACGGAAACCGGCCTCAGTCCTTCGCAGGAAGACTCTGGGGCCGGTTCGCGCCTCCAAACCATGTGCCGCGCGCGGGCAATGCGCGCCGTACCTCACGACTTCGGCTCCACCCGCAGCTCCGGACGCACGCGCAGGGTCTTGCCGTTCACCACGTAGATCCGTTCCGCGTATGTCGCACGGCCCGGAGAACGGACTTCCAGGTTGTACGCCCCTTGCCGCAGCCACATTGACTTCAGATCCCCGGCCGTGCCGGCGAAAGCGCCATCGACGAAAACCTCCGCGTCTTTGACCTTCGTGTCCAGCTTGACCAGGCCGGCATTCGGGTGCGAGACCACTGGGTACGCTCCATAGAAATATGGCCCATACCAGTAGTCCCACGGACCAAATGCCGGGCCAACAACAAAGCCTCCCCGGACGCCACGGACGGCCGCGCTCGCGGGCAGCGTCACGACCAGGGCGGCGCACACGAACAGCAGTTTTCGCAGGATCGACTTCCCGATGTGGGATCCCGCCGCTCTCGTGCCAGTTGTGAGTGTCATTGTCTTACTCTCCTTATCCGAACCTTGCTTCCTGCTCTGTCACATTGATGGACGGCGCGCAGACGAGCGGGGGTCTAACGTCGATCGGGTAATGCGGCGGCAGACGGAAGAGTAGACCGGTTCGAGGACCACGACGAGACCCAGGTCCTGCCTCCCTCGCAAATCCCGGAAGGTTCGGAGCGAGACCACGTCCTGGCGGAACGGTTGGCTGGGTGTTGGTTGAGGCGGGCGATTACGGTAGCTATCCCAACTACGGAAACCGGCCTCAGGCATTCCCGAGGAAGTGCCCGGGGCCGGTTCGTGCCTCACCCGGCGTGAGGCGCGGCCAATTCACGCAACCGTTCATGGCTTCGGTTCGACGCGCAGTTCCGGACGCACGCGCAACGTCTTGCCGTTCACCACGTAGATCCGTTCCGCGTATCGCGCACGGCCCGGAGAACGGACTTCCAGATTGTACGCCCCTTGCCGCAGCCACATCGACTTCAGGCTCCTAACCGTCCCGGCGTAGGCGCCATTTATGAACACTTCCGCGTCTTTGACGTTCGTGTCCAGCTTAACCTCGCCGGCGTTCGGGTGCGAGAACGCGGGGTACGCTCCATAGAAGTACGGCGCATACCAGGTGCCCCACGGACCATATGCCGGGCCAAAACCGAAGCCTCCCCGGACGTAACGGACGGCCGCGCTCGCGGGCAGCGCCACCATCAGGGCGGCGCAAACCAGCAGCAGCTTTCGCATAATCCACCTCCCTGTCTGGCTTGGAGCAATTTCCATGCCAGACGCTAACTGCTTGCACTCATAAGCGACTCGCTAAAGCGGTCTATGGCCGAAAACCACCACCCTGGCCGAACACCAACAGCGGCGCTGCCGCCACGTTCGACCAGGTCGACGGCCCAGATGGGGCCGGTTTACCGTCAGCCCGAATGGGAATCGCTCCCAGGCTCGGCTAGTTCTGGGCCTGGAGGTCAGTCGGCTTAGCCACCGAGAAGCTGCCTATGGCCGAGGCCTCATCCTCAAACGTCTCGAAGACCGTGTACAGCTTGGTGATCTTCAGAAGATCGTGCGCCCGCTTGGCGAGGTTCAACAGCTTCATCTCGCCTCCGGCGGCGGTCACGGTCGTGTACGCGGTTACCAACTCACCGATGCCGGAGCTGTCGATGTAGGTAACGCCAGCCATGTTCAGAAGGATCCGCCTGGAACCGCCCTCCACCAGTTCCCGCGTCTTCTGGCGCAGGGCGTCGGTGCCTTCGCCCAGCGTCAGCTTTCCGCTGGTGTCGACGATGATCACGTCGCCCTTTTCGTGGGTTGTCAGTTTCACACTCATTGAATTATTCTCCTTTTCCTGTTGAGTTCTTCCCCACCTGGAAGCGGACCTTCTTCGACGGCTCGCCTCCGCCTGCTCGCCGCTGTCGACCTGTGTTTACCGAGGTGCTCCGCGCCCTCCGGCTCAGGACTCATTCGGCATTGCGGTCGGAATCTGCCCAGATGCGTTCCTCCACTTGTACCTCCTGATCGCGCAGCTTCTCGTACTTCAGGTAGTCCTTGAGGGTCTTCGCAATCTGTGCGGAGTCCTCCCAGACGCGGTCGGCGTAATCGCGGTAAGCCTCCGTCCACAATCGGTTCCTGTTCTCACTGACGTACTCGATCGCGCCCTCGGTGTTCGCGGCAGTCGCCTGGAGCAGCGGCAGAACCTCGTCGACGGCCTGCTGTTCCCACGGCGCCAGCGACTCGCGCTCCGCCTCCAGGCTGCTGATCTCCTGGCCCATCCGGTTGACTTCGACCTTCAAAGCCGTCAGTTTGTCGAGATGCGAGTCCGGACTAGACTTCGAGTTGGCGATCATTCTCAACCGGTCGGCCTCATCCGCCACCACAGCGGCGGACGCCTGGACCTGCTTTAGGGTCTTCTTGGCCAGAGTCTCCTTAGCCAAGTCGGCAACCGTGATGGTACCGGCCATCTTGACGGCCGCCTGCGCCAGCGGCAACGACAAGGTGATCAGCATCGCAGATGTGATGGAAATGCTCTTCTTGGTCATGGCTGGTTTGCTCTCCTCTTCAGACTGTTGGCCGAGAATGCTGTCACCAATTCGGCTCACTAGGGAAGACGAAGACGCTCGAGGAACCGCCTCTACCCGCGACAGGGCATACTCTGCCCAGGCGAGTTGGGAGCCCTCTGGCGAAAATGGATCTCGGGCAAAACCCTCTTAACGGCGAGCTGTGAAGCGCGTGCCGCTCTTTCCGGGTTGGTTCCCGTGTTCGCACACACCGAGCGCACGTTGGCGCCTCAAGCAGGGCAAAAGCTATGAACTCAAGCTGTGGAAGATGGGTTCACCGAAGCGATACCGTATATGAACCAGGTCCTGCGGTCTCAGCCCTTGTGGTTATTGGGCATGAACCGGCGGACGAAGTTGGTGTCGAAGCTGCCGCGGAGGAAATCCGGATCCGCCAGGATGTGCTGGTGCAGCGGGATCGAGGTGTGGATTCCCTGGACCACGAAGGTCTCCAGAGCGCGCTTCATGCGGGTGATGGCCTCGCTCTCGATGCCGCGTTCTGAACGGACCCCGGCCTAGATTCCGGGCTAGATTCCGCTTGACTCCTGAGTTTACATTCTGTAAACTAAAGCCGTGAGGGTGATCGGCAGGCCAGCGATCCTCAGGTTCTCTGAAAAACACCCGGACGCGCTGGTTCCCCTGGTGAACTGGTATCGGATCACCCGCAAGGCGGACTGGAATTCTCTGGCCGAGTTGCGGAACGACTTCGGTCATGCCGACGTTGTGGGTCGGAGGACCGTGTTTAACATTCACGGCAATGACTACAGGCTGATCGCGCGTGTGAACTACGAGACGAAGCGCGTTTTCATCTTGCACATCCTGACCCACGCCGGGTACACGAAGGGAGACTGGAAAAGATGAGCGCGACACTCGAAATCGACGATGCGGCGTATCGGGAACTGCTCGCGAAATCGTTGCCGCGACCGATTCGCACCGGCGAGGAGCACCAGCGGCTCACCGCGCTGCTGCTGGAACTGGACGAACGGGAGGGCCGCACTCCGGAGGAGGATGCGCTGGCGGAAGTGCTCGCACTCCTCATCGAGGACTACGAAGAAAAGCACTATCCCATGCCTGGTGTTTCACCGCACGAGTCCCTCAGGGCGCTGATCGAGGAGCGCGGCCTGAGGCACAAGGACATCTGGCCGGTAATCGGCAACAAGGGCGCCGCGACCGAAGTGCTCAACGGCCGCCGCTCCATCAGCAAGGCCCAGGCAAAGCGGTTGGCGGAGTTCTTCCGCGTTCCTGTCGACCTGTTCATATAAGAACCAAGCCCTGCGGGCCGCAATCTCACTCCTTGTGGTTGTTCGGGGCGAACCGCCGCACGAAGTTGGTGTCGAAGGCGCCGCGGAGGAAATCCGGATCGGCCAGGATGCGCTGGTGGAGCGGGATCGAGGTGTGAATTCCCTCGACCACGAAGGTCTCCAGAGCGCGCTTCATGCGGGTGATGGCCTCGCTGCGGTCGCGACCGTAGGTGATGAGCTTGGCCACCAGGGAATCGTAGTAGGGGGAAATGACGCCGTCGGTGTAGGCGGCGGTGTCCACGCGCACGCCGATGCCTCCGGGCAGGTTGAGGCCGGTGATGCGGCCGGGCGAGGGGGCGAAGGTGACCGGGTCCTCGGCGTTGATGCGGCACTCCAGCGCGTGCCCGCGGGTTCGGACGGGCAGCTCGATGATGTCGGGCAGCTCCTCACCGGCGGCAATCAGGATCTGGCTCTTGACCAGGTCGATTCCGGTGATGAACTCGGTGACCGGGTGCTCGACCTGGATGCGGGCGTTGACCTCGATGAAATAGAGCTGGCCGCACTCGTCCATGACGAACTCGACGGTGCCGGCATTGACGTAACCGCAGGCGCGCATGGCCTCCCGCAGGGCGCCGGCGATGCGGTCCCGGAGTTCGGGAGCGACCGAAGGGGAGGGCGCTTCCTCGACCAGCTTCTGGTGGCGGCGCTGGATGGTGCACTCGCGCTCGCCCAGGACTTCGACGTGGCCGTGCTGGTCGGCCAGGACCTGGAACTCGATGTGCCTCGCCGACAGAATGTACTTCTCGAGGTAGACGTCGGCGCAGTCGAAGCTGGCTCTGGCTTCCTGCTGGGCCTGCACGAACTGGGCGGGGAGTTCCTCGGGGCAGCGGACGATGCGCATGCCGCGGCCGCCGCCCCCGGCGGCAGCTTTCAGGATCACCGGATAACCAATCTGGGCGGCAATTACCAGGGCCTCGTCGGGGGACTTCACCACGCCGTCGGAGCCGGGCAGGGTGGGTACGCCGGCGGCCTTCATGGCGGCGCGCGCGCGGTCCTTCAGACCCATCAGGCGGATGACGTCGGCGGGCGGGCCGATGAAGCGGACGCCGGAGGTCTCGCACACTTCGGCGAAATCGGCGTTTTCGCTGAGGAAGCCGTAGCCGGGGTGAATGGCGTCCACATTGGTGATCTCGGCGGCGCTGATGACCGAGGGAATGTCCAGGTAGCTGAGGCTGCTCTTGGCCGGACCGATGCAAATGGCCTGGTCGGCAAAGCGCACGTGGAGGCTGTGGCGGTCGGCTTCCGAATAGACGGCGACGGTGGGGATGCCCAGCTCCTTGCAGGCGCAAATGACGCGGAGCGCAATCTCCCCGCGATTGGCGATCAGGATCTTTTCAAACATGCGGGACTCAGGCGGGTCGAATGGCGAACAGGGCTTCTCCGTATTCGACGGGCTGGGCATTGGCGGCCAGCTTGCTCACAATCGTGCCCCCGGCCTCGGCCTCGATCTCGTTCATCAGTTTCATGGACTCGATGACGCAGAGGACGTCGCCGGGCTTGACGACATCTCCGACGCGAACGAAAGGAGGCGCGCCGGGGGAGGGCGCCTCGTAGAACGTGCCGACGATCGGAGACTTGACGGTGACCAGGGTGGGATCGCTCAGAGGGTCCAGCGCAGGTGCGGCGCCGGCGGCGGTCGAGACAGCGGGCGTCGCCGGCCCGGCCACGTGCGGGGTGTGGTGGGTGGCCAGTTCGGCCGGAATCACGTACTCCTGAAGGTGGCCGCGGGCGACGCGGCGGATGCGGACCCGGTTGTCGCCGCGCTGCACTTCCAGCTCGGCGATGCCCGTCTCGGTGACCACTTGAATCAGCTCGCGGATTTCGTCCAAAGTCATGGTAGTAAGAAAGGTCGTGGGCGGACTCGAAACCCGCCCCTATAGTATCAACAGGTCCTTCGAAGTGGGCGTCAGAACGCTGGCACCGGAATGGGTCACGACGACGGTGTCCTCGATGCGAATACCTCCGAACCCTTCCAGGTAGATGCCAGGCTCAACGGTAATGACCATTCCCTCGGCGAGCGAACTCTTCTCGCCCCTGCCGAGGCGCGGCGCTTCATGAATCTCCAACCCTAACCCGTGGCCAGTGGAGTGGACCATAGCCCGCTCCAGCTTTCCGGCGCGCAATACCCGCCGCGCGGCGCGATCGATCTGCTCGGCGCGGACGCCCGGCCGCACCGCCTCGAGGGCCGCCGACTGAGCTTCCAACACCGTCCGGTACAAACGCCCGACCTTCCGGCCCGGCCGGCCCAGGAAGGCCATCCGCGTCATATCGCTGGCGTAGCCGTCCCGGCTCGCGCCCACGTCTATCAATAGTAGCTGATTGCGCCGTAAAGTGTTAACGGTGGGCTGGGCGTGGGGCAGGGCGGAGCGGGGGCCGGCGGCGACGATGGTGTCGAAGGCGGGTCCCTGGGCGCCCAGCAGGCGCATCTGGTAGTCGAGTTCGGCGGCCAGTTCGCACTCGCGGACGCCGGGGCGGGCGCGGCGAATGGCTCTGTCGAAGGCGGCGGAGTTGGTCTCGACGGAGCGCTGGATCAGAGCGATCTCGGCCCGGGACTTCACCATACGCTGGGCCTCGACAACGCCCGCAAGCGGAACCAGCGAAGCGCCCAGCGTTAGCCCGGCCTGGAGCTCCTCGTAGTCCTGGTAGGGGAGACGGCCCTTCTCGAAACCCAGGCGGCGGAATCTCCTGCGCGCGGCGGCCTGCATGACGGCCCGATAGAGGGAGCCGCGCGCGATCCTGATCCGGCAAGCGGTCTCCTGGGCCGCCTGGATCTCGTAGCGGGGATCGGTGAACAGCACCGTGCCGGCGGGCGAGAGCAGCGCCAGACCGTTGCTGCCGGTAAAGCCGGTGAGGTAGCGCACATTGGGCGCGCCCGAGACGATCAGGGCGTCCAGATTCCTCTCGGCGAGCGCGGCGGCAATCCGGCTGCGGCGAGCGAAGAATTCGTTGGCGCGCACCGGATCAATCCGGGAGCAGCAGGACCTTGCCGCTGGTCTTGCGGCCCTCCAGATCGCGGTGGGCCTGGGCCGCCTCGGCGAGGCGGTAGGTTCGGTCGACGCGGACTTTGAGTTTGCCGGCGCCGATCCAGCCGAGCACGTCGTCGGCGCGCCACAGAAGCTCCAAACGCGTGGCGCAGTAATCGCCCAGCTTGGGGCGGGTCAGGAACAGCGATCCCTTCTGGCTGAGGAGCAGCGGATCGATGGGGCCGACGGGGCCGCTGGACTGCCCGAAGGAGACCATCATTCCGCGGGGGCGAAGCGAGTTCAGGCCTTTCATTAAGGTCGAAGCCCCAACCGAATCATAAATCACGTCCACGCCCCGGCCGCTGGTGAGGCGCCTGACCTCGGGTTCGAAGTCCTGGCGGGTATAGAACATGACGCCGTCGGCGCCGGCCTCCAGAGCCAGGTCGGCCTTGGCCTGGGTCGAGACGGTGCCGAGCACGCGGGCGCCGCGCATCTTGGCGATTTGTACCAGCAGCAAGCCGACCCCCCCGGCGGCGGCGTGGACCAGGGCGGTGTCGCCTTCCTTGAGCGGATAGGTCGAGATGGCGAGGTAGTGGGCGGTGAGGCCCTGGAGCATCGCGGCGGCGGCGGTGGGGAAGTCGATCTCATCGGGCAGCTTGACCAGCACCGAGGAGGGCACGATGGCGTACTCGGCATAGGCGCCGCGGGCCAGGCAGTAGGCCACGCGATCCCCGGCCGCTACCTCGGAAACGTCCGGACCGGTTTCCTCGACGGTGCCGGCGGCTTCCATCCCGATGAAGACAGGCAGCGGCGCCTTGTACAGCCCGGTGCGGTAGTAAACGTCGATGAAGTTAACTCCGGCGGCGGCGATCTTGACCAGCGCGTGCCCGGGGCCGGGCGCCGGCGTGGGAACCTCGTGGACCCGCATCTGGTCCGGGCCGCCGCAGGTGTGGACAAGGATGACTTTCATGGGAGTGCACTATTGGTGTACCACAGAAGAGAGGAGGCCGGCGAGACTATCGTGAGAATTGTGAGCGTCGGAGAGATCCTGTGGGACGGCTTCGGGGAGACGGAACGTCTCGGTGGCGCGCCATTCAACTTCGCGGCCCACGCGCGGCGGCTGGGGCACGAAGTGGTGTTCCTCAGCGCCGTCGGCGACGACGAACGAGGGCGGCGGGCTGTGGCGCGGGCCGGGGAGCTGGGGCTTTCGACGAAGTTTGTCCGGCTGGTGGCGGACCAGCCTACGGGATTCGTGACGGTGCGCCTCGATGCCGCGGGCCAGCCGGATTTCACCATTCACCGGCCGGCGGCGTATGACTGTCTCGAGCTCGGCGATGACGACCTCCGCCAACTCGCGGAGTTCCAGCCCGGCGGGTCTACTTCGGCACCCTGCACCAAATGGACCCGCGGGTTCGATCGGTTACTCGAAAGCTGATCTCCGCGGCGCCGGGCGCCCGGCGGTTCTACGACATCAATCTCAGGGCGAACTCGTACACTCCCGCGCTGGTTTGCGAGTTGCTGCGGCAGGCGAACGTGGTGAAACTGAATGACAGCGAGGTTGCCAGCGTGGAGGGGTTTCTGGGGTTGAGCCGTGCCGGGTTGGAAGAGTTCTGCCGGGGCGCGGCGAAGCGCTTCGGATGGCAGGCGGTGTGCCTAACGCGCGGGGAGCGCGGGTGCGCCGTGCTCATCGACAGGGTCTACGCGGAGGTGGAGGGCTATCCGGTGCTGGTAGCCGATGCGGTCGGGGCTGGCGATGCCTTCGCCGCCGCGTTCCTCCATGGCTTGGGGGAAGGCTGGCGCGCCGCTGAGATCGGAGACTTCGCGAACCGCTTGGGCGCGCTGGTCGCCAGCCGGCCCGGGGCGATTCCGGAATGGACGTTGGAGGAATGCCGGGCGCTGAGTCGGGCAAGACCCCTGGTACTAAAGTACTAGTACAAAATGCCGGGCGCGTTCGAAAAAAACTCCTTCCCACAGCAAAAAAAGGAGTATAACTGGCAGAAGGAGCGGAAGATGCGAAATCCTATTCTCTTGCTGTGTCTCCTGGCTGGGCTGGCGGCCATCGCGTTCGCGCAAATCCCCCCCTGTGACCGGTACGTCCCGCCGGCGGGCTCTGACTACGGCATCTCCATTTCGGAGACCCTGCCCTTCCAGATCGCTATTACCTCCACCGACGAACAGTACGGCTGCATCTTGCCGTTCTCGACTGTCACTGAGGGCTACTTGGGGATGTACGAGGATGCCGGGCAGACCGTGCTCAGCGATTACGTGTGGTTTACCAACATTGGCGGCCCGGCTGGTCCGTCCTATGCGGTCATGTATCTATACTCCGACGTGGAGGGCGTTCCCTTGCAGCCGCCGGTGGGGACGGAATTCGGCGCAAAGGTGACGGAGATCGGTGTGGAAGGCTCGAACTACGCCACCTACATCGCCGGCTCCACTGATCCCGGCGGCTACAGCGGCTCTGGCACCATACACTACACGATTTACAGCGACGTGCCCGAACCCGGCACCCTGCCGCTGGCCGGAGCGGCTCTGCTTGTGGTTGGGCTATTGAAGCGGAAGCTGGCCTGATATCTCATCCGTCCCGACCTTGGGCTGCCCTGACGGGAAGCGCTGCCGGGCAGGCAAGATGAGGTATCTGCGTGTGCGACCTCAAGAAGTCCAAAGTCCTGGTTGATGACCGCCTCGTAAGTCACTAAGACAAAGTACTGTTTCTATACGCGGCGTCACCGATTCTTGCGCACCAGACCAGCCGCTTGTTCACGCGCGCGGCTCAGTACCTTGGCCGAGCCGCGACCGTGAGGGAGCGGTGGCGCATTCAATTCCTTCGCTGCGTATAATTGCGGAGAAGCAACGGCAGCAAGCTCCCGAAGAGGTGCCGGAAGCCGCTTTCCACCAGCAGGATGCGGTCCGTCTCCAGGATGCACCGCCGGAAGAAGTAGCGCATCTCAGACGCCCCACCAGCAATCCTCGAAGGCCTTGGTGACGGTTTCGTCCTCTTCGGTGAGGCGCATGAGCTCGAGGCGGATGGCGGCGGCGCCGCGTGCGACGTCACTCGGGAAAGGAAGTCTCAAAACGCGACGATGTCTGCCCACGGGACTTCAGGATGGCGCTGCTGTAGTTCAGGACTCAGTAGCGCCGCGGCCTCTCCAACCACGTTCAGACGCGGTCACGCCGCGTAAACGACTTGAGCCTCGCTAAGAACGCTGGGGCGGATCAGCGGCTTCAGCGCGGGCTTGACCGCCAAGTCGACGTGGCGGCCCAGCAACACGGACAACTGGCGCATCATGGCCGCAAGTTTGAGCGCCCTGGATGGGCATCGGGTAGGAAATCTACCAGCAAGTCGATGTCGCTCTCAGGACGCATCTCTCCGCATGCCGCGGAGCCGAACACAGCCAGCTCTTTCACCTGGTATCGGCGGCAGATCTCGGAGATCTCGGCTTCGGGCCACACGATGCCGGGCGCGATGGTCACGGGTGACTCCGCCTCCTATTGTGCAACGCAGACGCGCTCCACAATTAGGGCGCCGTCGATCGCAGCACCCGCCGGCAAGCGCGCCGCAGGTGCGCTGCGGCGGCGCAGAGGAGGAGGTAGAGGAGGGTGAAGGGGAACAGGGCCAGCCGCGTGAGGGTGCGGACGGCGCCGGGACCGGCCCGGCCGCGGTAGTTGCCGGTGTAAAAGACGGCGGTCTCGGGCTCGGGCGGGAAGCCCGTAGGGAGGCCCGCGTGACATGTGACCAAGTCGACGGCGATGTGTTCGCCATGGTTGCGGCGCAGCAAGGGCAGCAGGCGCTCGCAAAGGTGGCGGGCGTCCTCGCTGAGCCGGTCGGCGGAATGATATCGCTGCTCTGGTGCGCGCGAGAACGCCTTGTGGCTCGCACCCAGTTGGTACACTCGTCGTAAGGTGGCTGGTCTCGATGCACCCCTACGATAGCTCGCGTGGGGCCATGCCGTGTTTTGTTCTACAGCAACGAGGGGCTGGAACCGCCCCACGTCCATATCCAGCGGGGGCGCTCGCTCGCCAAGTTCTGGTTGGACCCTGTGGCGCAGGCGTCTGCGTCCGGGTTCCAGGCACGCGAGCTTCGGGAATTGGAGCGCCTGGTCGACGGAAATCGACATATTTGGCTGGAGGCCTGGAATGAGTTCTTTAGTAGTTGAAACGCATCCCCTCGCGCGCGAGGTTTCGGTGAGCGAAGATGAGCTGACGGTCGCCCTGGCCGACGGGCGGAGGATCTCCGTGCCTCTAACCTGGTTCCCGCGCTTGCTGCACGCAACACCCGCGCAACTGAGTAAGTACGAACTTCTTGGCGACGGCGAAGGCATCCACTGGCCTGATGTCGATGAGGATCTGAGCGTGGCCGGGCTTTTGCGGGGCACACCCGCTCCCCAAAGACGAAGCTGAGGCCTCTACCGTATCAAAGTGGCTGCGGGGTGAAAGCGCCGCAGCACCCGCCGGCACTCGCGCCGCAGGTGCGCCGCGGCGGCGTAGAGGAGGAGGTAGAGGAGGGTGAAGGGGAACAGGGCCAGGCGGGTGAGGGTGCGGACGGCGCCGGGGCCGGCCAGGCCGGAGCGGATCAGGAGGAATTGACGGATGATGCGCCAGTTCGAGTAGTCCACCCAGAAGTAGTCGCAGTTCTCGTTGATGACGAAAACCTTGGCGGGGAGGCGGGCGGCGATGACCCACTTCCACTTGGCCAGGATGGGATCGTCCGAGCAAATGATGCCGAGGATGGGGTACTTCCGGGCGCGCAGTTCGGCGAACAGACGCCGCCGGCCGGCCCGGCCGCGGTAGTTGCCGGTGTAAAAGACGGCGGTCTCGGGCTCGGGCGGGAAGCCCGCTGGGAGGCCCGCATAGCAGGTGACCAGATCGACAGCAACCTGCTGGCCGTGATTGCGGCGCAGCAAGGGCAGCAGGCGCTCGGAAAGGTGGCGCGGGCCGCTTTCCACCAGCAGCACGCGGCTAAAATCCGGGATGCGTCTTCGGAAAAAGAAGCGCATACGTCAAGATGCCAGTATAAGCCGGGTCAGGGGCCCCGGCGCGGTTCGGGGAGCGGTCCGACGGCTCAGACGCCCCAGCAGTAGTCTTCGACGGCCTTGGTGACGTTCTCGTCCTCTTCGGTGAGGCGCATGAGCTCGAGGCGGATGGCGTCGACCATGGCGCGCCAGCTTGCCTCGATGACGTTGTCGGAGACGCCGACGGTGGCCCAGTTCCGAAGATGGTCGCTCCACTCGATGAGCACGCGAACCTTGGCGGCGGTGCCTTTCCGGGGTTCCAGGACGCGCACCTTGTAATCGGTGAGGCGCACGTTGGCAATGCTGGGATAAAGGGCCGAGAGGCACTTCCTGAGGCACAGGTCGAGCGCATTGACCGGGCCGTGCCCGGCGGCGGTGGCGGAGTGAACGCCGTCCTGAACCTTGACGACGACGGTGGCGGAGGTCTTGGACTCGAGGTTGTCCTCCATCTTGGTGGTGACCTCGAAGTTAAGGAGATCGAAGAAGGTGACGCCGGGACGGAGGGCTTCGCGGACCAGCAGCTCGAAGGTGCCCTCGGCGGCCTCGAGCTCATAGCCGAGGTACTCCATGTGCTTGATGCGCTCCAGCAGCTCGCGGCGGGCATCCTCGCTGAGCCGGTCGGCGATGCCGTGCTGCTTGAGCTTGTAGAGGATGTTGCCGCGGCCGGAGAGGTCGCTCAGCAGAACGCGCTGGCGGTTGCCGACGGCGGCGGGAGCGACGTGCTCGTAGGTGGCGGCATCGCGGAGCACGGCGCTGACGTGTACGCCGCCCTTGTGCGCGAAGGCGCTGTGGCCGACGTAGGGGTCGTCGCCGGGCAGCGGCAGGTTGGCGAGCTCGGCGACGAAGCGGGCCACGGAGGTCAGGCTGGCCAGCTTGTCGGGAGGGAGGACGGTATGGCCGAGCTTCAACTCGAGGTTGGCGATGACCGGGCAGAGGTTGGCGTTGCCGCAGCGCTCGCCATAGCCGTTGATGCAGCCCTGGACGTGGGCGGCGCCCTGCTCGACGGCGGCGATGGTCGAGGCCACGGCGGTGCCGGAGTCGTTGTGAGCGTGGATGCCGAGGACGCCGTCGAAGCGCTTGCGAACCTCGGCAAAGATCTCGGCGAGGCGGGTGGTCAGGACGCCGCCATTGGTGTCGCAGAGGCACAGGATATCGGCGCCGGCGGCCTGGGCGGCCTCGAGCGCGCGCAGGGCGAAGGCGGCGTTGCCGTTGTAGCCGTCGAAGAAGTGCTCGGCGTCGAAGATGACCTCCTTGCCGTGGTCCTTGAGGTGGCGGACGGTCTCGGAGATCAGCTTGAGGTTCTCCTCCTCGCTGATGTTGAGGGCGCGGCGGGTATGCAGGTCCCAGGTCTTCCCGAAGACGGAAATCACGGGGGTGCCGGCCTCGACCAGGGCTTTGACGTTGGGGTCGCGGTCGATGCGGTTCTTGGCGAAGCGGGTCGAGCCGAAGGCGGTCAGCCGGGCGTGCTTGAGCGGGAGGTCCTTGGCGCGGGCGAAGAACTCCTTGTCGCGCGGGTTCGAGCCGGGCCAGCCGCCCTCGATGTAGTCGATGCCCAGCTCGTCGAGCTTGAGGGCGATGGCGAGCTTGTCGTCGACGGTGAACGAGACGGCCTCGCCTTGAGTGCCGTCTCGCAGGGTGGTGTCGAGGGTCGAGATCTTCATCTTGAGGCTGCGCCGGCGGCGTCGTCTACTGGTACGCCGGCCTCCTTTTTCTTCTTGAGAAAAGTCATCATTTCACGGAGACCGCGGCCCACGACCTCGACGCGCTGGTTGCGGGCGGCTTCGCGCATGGCCAGGAAGTTCTTGCGGCCGGAGCGGTTCTCCTCGATCCACTCCTTGGCGAACTGGCCGGACTGGATCTCGGCGAGGATCTGCTTCATGGTTTCGCGGACGCGCTGATCGATGACCCGGGGCCCGCGGGTGTAGTCGCCGTACTCGGCGGTGTCGGAGACCGAGAAGCGCATGTAGGCCAGGCCGCCTTCCTGGATCAGGTCGACGATGAGCTTGAGTTCGTGGAGACACTCGAAGTAGGCGATTTCGGGGGCGTAGCCGGCGTCGACCAGGGTCTCGAAGCCGGCGCGGATGAGCTCGGAGGCGCCGCCGCACAGAACCGCCTGCTCGCCAAACAGGTCGCTCTCGGTCTCTTCGCGGAAAGTGGTCTCGATGACGCCGGCCTTGAGGCAGCCGAGCGCCAGGGCGTAAGCCAGCGCGCGCTGGAGGGCCTGGCCGGAGGCATCCTGGTGGATGGCGACCAGGGCGGGAACGCCGACCCCCTCGGTGAACAGCTCGCGCACGCGGTGGCCGGGGGCCTTGGGAGCGATCATCGAGACATCGACGTCTTTCGGCGGAACGATCTGGCCGAAGTGAATGTTGAAGCCGTGGGCGAACATGAGCGTCTTGCCCGCGGTCAGGTGGGGGGCGATGCCCTCGGCATAGACCCCCTGTTGATGGTGGTCGGCCACCAGGACCATGATCACGTCGCCGCGCGCGGAAGCCTCGGCGGCGGTCATGACCGGGACGCCGGCGGCTTCGGCCTTCTCCCAGTTGCCGCTGCCGGGCAGCTCGGCGACGACGACATCGATGCCCGAGTCGCGCAGGTTGAGCGCGTGGGCGTGGCCCTGACTGCCGTAACCGATAATCGCGACGGTGCGGCCTTTCAAATCGTTCAGAGTTGCGTCTTGTTCATAGTAGCGTTTAGCCATGGAATTACTCCGTTGTGATGGTGTCCTGAGTTCTGAGCGCTTCGCCCCGCGTGGGAATGGGAGGAGAGAGGCGCAGTTTCTTGGATTCGAGCGAGACGGCGATCAATCCCGAGCGGGTAACTTCGATTTCGCCATAAACCCGCATAACATCGATAAACTCGTCGAGCTTTTCCGGATCGCCGCTGGCCTCGAGGGCGAAACCCTCGACCGAGGAGTCGACCACGCGGGCGCCGAAGATCTCCGCTTCCTTGAGGATGGCGGTGCGGGTCTCCTTTTGAGCGCGAACGCGCAGCAGCAGCATCTCGCGCGTGACGGCGGGGCTTTCGGTGAGGTCGCTGGCCTGAAGGACGTTGATCAGCTTGTTCATCTGCTTGACCACCTGCGCGCGCAGGTTGGGATCGACGTCCACCACGATGGTCATGCGGGACAGCGTGGGATCGAGCGTGCGGGCGACGGTGAGACTCTCAATGTTGTATCCGCGGGCGCCGATCACGCCGGTGATGCGCATCAGGGCGCCGGGTTTGTTCTCGACTAAGAGCGAAATGACTTGTAGCATCGGATCACCTTTCCGTGGGCAACCTACTTCGGCACCGGGACGGGCTGGGGCGGCGCCAATACCATCTCGTGAATGGCGGCGCCGGACGGGACCATCGGGTAAACGTTCTCGCATGGCGCGACCCGGACGTTGAGCACGAACGGTCCGGGCTCGCGGACGGCCTCCTCGAGGGCGGGCCGGACCTCCTCCGGCCGCTGGATGGCGCGGCCCTTGATGCCGTAAGCGGCGGCCAGCTTCTCAACATCCGGGAAAGCTTCCAGCTCCACCGCGCAAATGCGGTTGTTGTAGAACAGCTCCTGCCACTGGCGCACCATTCCGAGATAGCCGTTGTTGGAGATGACAATCTTGATGGGGAGGCCGTGGCCGGAAATGGTGGAAAGCTCGGGGATCGACATCTGGAAGCCGCCATCGCCGACAACGGCGAAGACCAGCTTGTCGGGATGCGCGAACTGCGCGCCCACGGCGGCGGGCAGGCCAAAGCCCATCGAGCCGAGGCCGCCGGAGGTGAGCCAGAGGCGGGGCTCCTCGAAGCGGATGAACTGGGCGGCCCACATCTGATGCTGGCCCACGTCCGAGGTAACGATGGCGCGGCCCTGGGAGATGCGGTCGATCTCCATCATCAGGTGCTGGGGCTTGATCTCGTGGGCGGAAAGGGCGGGCACCAGCGGGTGCTCTTCCTTCCAGGCGCGGATCTGGCGCCACCAATCGGTGCGTTTGGCGGAGTTGGCGGGGCGCATCTGGGGCTCGAGTTCGGTCAGGACTTTGACGATCCTGCGCAGCACGCGCCTGGCGTCGCCGACGATGGGCAGGTCGGGGACGCGGTTCTTGCCGATCTCGGCAGGGTCGATATCCAGATGGATGACCTTGGCGTGGGGAGCGAATGCGGAAAGCCGGCCGGTGACCCGGTCATCGAAGCGGACGCCGAGGGCGATGAGCAGGTCGCAGTGGGTCATGCCCATGTTGGAGGCGTAACTGCCGTGCATCCCCGGCATGCTGATAAAGTTGGGGTGGCTGCCCGGGAGAGCGCCCAGGCCCATCAGCGTGCAGACGGTCGGGATATCGACCAGCTCGACCAGCTCGCGGAGTTCCTGGGAGGCGCCCGAGGAGACAATGCCGCCGCCGGCGTAGATCAGGGGCCTCTCGGAGTCCCAGATCATCTGGGCGGCGCGGCGAATCTGGCCGGTGTGACCCTCGGTGTAGACCTTGTAGCCCGGCAGGTGAATCGCGGAGACTGGCGCGTAGTGCGCTTGGCCCTGGAAGACGTCTTTCGAAATGTCCACCAGGACGGGGCCGGGGCGGCCGGTGGAGGCGATGTAGAAGGCCTCGTGAATGATTCGCGGCAGATCGCCGATGGCCTTGACCAGGTAGTTGTGCTTGGTGCAGGAGCGCGAGATGCCGAAGGTGTCGGCCTCCTGGAAGGCGTCGCTGCCAATCAGCTTGCTGTGGACCTGGCCGGTGAGGGCGACCACCGGGATGGAATCCATCATGGCGTCGACCAGGCCGGTGGTCAGGTTGGTGGCGCCGGGGCCGGAGGTGGCGCAACAGACGCCCACGCGGCCGGTGGAGCGGGCGTAGCCGGAAGCCGCGAACGCGGCGTTCTCTTCGTGACGTACAAGGACGTGGCGGATGGGGTGGTCGTAGACCGCGTCGTAGAGCGGGAGCGTGACGCCTCCGGGGTACCCGAAGAAACAATCGACGCCCTCGCGGACCAGGCATTCCAGCAACATTCTTGCGCCGCTCATCAAGTTTGGCATTCGTTCTCCTTAGCTCAGGCCACTGCAATAACAAAAAAGGCCACCGGCCGGATTGAAGATCCCCGCCGGTGGCCTCAGATTCCTATCAGGCCGTATCAGGCGGGGTCCGGTACAGCGACCCCGATGCTAATGACGATGATGATTACCGGAAGAACAGCCCGTGAGGACACACCCAGGAGAAGCGCATCGAACGGCTGATCGAGCTGGAGGCTTCGTCGCATCTCCTTTGGGACAAGAGTAGCGTACCGGCGGAAGAAATGCAACCGCTAACCGCGAGGCATGCCGGCTCCGCCCCAATGGCGCGCAGCGAGCACGTCGGCGCTACGTGGCGCGGTGGGCCAGGGCCAGGAGGTCGGCGCGGGTGCCCTGGAAGCGGTCCATGTCCACCTTGCCGGTGATGCCGGCGACGGCGCCGGAGTCCGTGTACTGCCAGATGGTCCAGGTGTCCCAGCCGGGGGGAAGCGCGGGTTTGAGCGCCTTGGTGTAGTGAGCGACCCAGAGCGGGTAGCTTGCGAGCGCGCCGGCTTTGCCGAGCTTCTGCTGGACGAATCCGCGGCGCGTGTAGACGATGGGCTTGCGCCCCAGCGCCTGCTCGACGATCTGGAGCCACTGGAGGGCGAGCGGAACGCGCTCGGCGAGCGGCACGCCGTCCCATTCGTCCTTGGCGGCCGAAGTCTCCTCGAGGTCGAGCATGGGCGGCAGATCGCCGGGCGCCAGCGCGCCCACGGCCGCGATGAACTTGGCGGCTTGCGTTTGGACGGGTTTCGCGGGATGGAAGAAATGATAGGCCCCCCTGGGGAGGCCGGCCTGCTTCATCCCGGCCCAGTTGGCCGCGAATCTCTTGTCGGAGACCGCGACACTTTCGGTGGCCTTGGCATACGCGAACGCGATGCCGGCGGCGGCGACCGCCTTCCAGGAGATCGCGCCGTTGTAATGGGACACGTCGATGCCGAGCAGGTTGCCGCCGGCGGCCAGGTTGTTGGCTTGCGTGGTTGAGCCCATGATTCCACTCCCAGAGACTTATATTTGTAGATGCCGGCGAGCTCGAGCTGGCCGCTGGAGTTGGGGCGCGGCATGATGACGCAGGCCGGTTCTTCACACCTGAGGCCCGGTAATAGAATAGGGGGGAAAGGCGCTCAGGGAGGGTTGCAGGAGGCGGAAATGGCTGAGGGCGCGGGAGATGGAAACTGGCGGTCGCGGTGATTACAGGGTGCAGTATGGTGTAAATGTGTTGGTATTTCGCAAATTGATGCGCGTGCTCGTGGTCCTGCTTGCCGGGTTGGGCCTTCTGATGGTGGTGGTGACCTTCACCCCGCTGGTTTCCTGGTATGCACGGCTGCTGGCCGGCGCCTGGAACGATCCGCGCGGCGAAGTGCTCATCGTGCTGGCCGCCGAGAAGATCGACAGCAGCAGGCTGGGGCTGGGCTCATACTGGCGGAGCGTGTATGCCGAGCTGGCCTGGCGTGAAGGCGGCTTTCGCCAGGTGGTGGTCGCGGGCGCCGGCATTGCCCCGCTGATGCGCGATTTCCTGGTCTGCCACGGAGTGCCGGCGGGCTCGATGGTGATCGAAGACGCCTCGAGCAGCACGCGCGAGCAGGCGCTCAACGTCCAGCGGCTGCTGGCCGGGACGCCCGGCGTGAAGGTGCTCCTGACCAGCGACTACCACATGTTCCGGGCGCGCCGCGCGTTCCTGAAAGCCGGGCTGGAGGTGCGGCCCCGGCCCTTCCCCGACGCGCTCAAACAGTGCAGCCATTTCTCGGGGCGCTGGTCCGCGTTTCTCGCAGTGGCGGCGGAGACGGGCAAGATCGTCTACTATTTCTGCCGGGGCTGGATCTGAGGCCGCCGTGCCAACCCTCGCAGCCCCCCGCGCCACAGATTCTTTGTAACCTTTTCTGGTCTTCTCAGTTTTCATGATTGAGGCGTGTCCCGGATGCATTCGGCGACCGACGACGATCTCATGCTGGAGGTACGCGACGGCGATGTGCGGAAGCTCGGTGTGCTGTTTGAGCGATACCAGGCGCCGCTGTTCAACTATTACCTGCGCATGAGCGGCGACCGGGCGGCGAGCGAGGACCTGGTGCAAGAGGCGTTTTTCCGGATCCTGCGCTTCCGGCAGACGTTTCAGGCGGGCAGTTCGTTCGCGACCTGGATGTACCGGATCGCCCGCAACCTGAGCATCGATCAGTTCCGGAAGAGCCGGCGCGAGGTCGGCCTGGAGCCGGACGCCGAGCTCCCGGCGGATCAGCCGTCGGCGGCCGAGAGCCTCGAAGCCAAGCAAGAGGCCGCGCTGGTGCGGCGGGCGCTGGCGAAGCTGCCTCAGGAGAAGCGCGAACTGCTGGTTCTGAGCCGTTATCACGGCCTCAAGTACGAGCAGATCGCCGAGATGCTGGGCTGCCAGGCCAGCGCCGTGAAGACGCGCGTGTTCCGGGCGCTGGGCGAGCTGCGGCAGATTTACTTCGGGATGAGGAAAGAACCGTTATGAACTGCGAAGAGGTGCGAGAGCTGCTCCCGGACTTCCTGGCCGGGAACGTCGAGGGGACGGAGCGCGCGGTGATCGAGACCCACCTCGGCGGCTGCGCCGAGTGCAACGCGGCGGTGGAGATGTGGGCCACGCTGGGAGCGCTGCCCGAGGAGCAGCCGAGCCCGGCGCTGCGGGCGCGATTCGAGGCGATGCTGGCGGCCTACCACGAGGGCGCGCGGCAGACGGAGCGGCGGCGGCGGCGGTTCAGCCTCAGCGGCTGGCTGGAATCGTGGTGGCCCTATCATCCGGCCTTCCAGTTCGGCATTGCGGTGGCCTGCCTGATCGCCGGGGCCGCGGGGGGCCACCTGCTGACCGCGCGCGGCGGCGGCAGCCAGGAACTGGCCCGGCTGCGCGAGGAGGTGCGGAATACGCGCCAACTGGTGGCCGTATCGCTGCTGCAACAGCAGTCGGCCAGCGAGCGGTTGCGGGGCGTGGACTGGAGTTACCGCGTGGCGCAGCCGGACCGGCAGGTGCTGGCGGCCTTGCTCGAGACCGTCCGGTACGACACCAGCGTGGACGTGCGGCTGGCCGCTGTGGACGCGTTGCGGCGCTACGCCGGCGAGCCTCTGGTCCGTAGCGGACTTCTGGAGGCGCTCGGCGGCGCACAATCCCCGCTGGTGCAGATCGCGCTGATCGATCTGATGGTGGAAACGCGGGATCGCCAGTCCATCGGGGCGCTCCGGCGGCTCAAGGCGGACCAGGCGGTCAACGAGGCGGTGCGCGAGCGGGCCGAGTGGGGATTGCAGCATTTCTAGGGGACCGCTCCCTTACGGTCGCGGCTCGGAATGAGATCGGGATGAGATCGGAATGAGAGAGGAGAGGTGTGTTCCAACGCATTCGAAGTGTGTGCTGGCTGGCGCCGGTGATGCTGTTTGCCGCCGTCGAGGAGAAGCAGACGACCCAGAAGAGCTTCCCGGCCGCGAAACGCATTGAGGTCGAAAACGTGAACGGCTGGATTCGCGTGGCGGGCTACGACGGCCGCGAAGTGCAAGTGACGGTCCAGGAGACGCTCAGCGGCGATTCCAAGGAGAAGCTGGAGCAGGCGCGCAAAGAGGTCAAGCTGGATATCTCGACGCCCCAGGAGGGCACGCTGCGGTTGTACGTGGACGGGCCGTTCCGATGCAAGTGCCGCGACGGCTCGGTCAACTTCCACGGGCGCGACGAGGGCTACACGTTCCGCCACGAATTCGAGATCAAGGCGCCGCGCGACGCCGCGATCTACCTGCGCAACATCAACGGCGGGGCAATCAAGGTGGAGAACATGGCCGGCGACTACGACGTCGAGAACATCAACGGCGGAGTGGAGATGATCGAGACGGCGGGCTCGGGCCGGGCGTATTCCCTCAACGGAGGGTTGAAAGTGCTGTTTCGAAGCAACCCGAAGGCGCAGTCCTACTTCGGGTCGCTGAACGGCCGGGTGGACCTGTACTTCCAGCCGGACCTGGCGGCCGACCTGCGCATGAAGACCTTCAATGGGAGCATCTACAGCGATTTCATGGTGACGCCGCTGGCGGCTCGGGCCGCGACGGCGGAGAGGCACGACGGCAAGCTGGTGTATCGTGCCGACCGCTTCACCAACGGGCGCGTGGGCAACGGTGGGCCGGAGATCAAGCTGGACGGTTTCAACGGAGACATCCGAATTCTCAAACGACAATAGGAGCGATCGATGAAACGAATCATTTGGTGTTTGCCTGTGCTGGCACTCTCGGTGGCCGCGGTGGCGGCCGACCGGGTGACGGCGGCATTCAGCGACCCGTCGCGGCCGTGCCTGCTTAAAGTCAACCTGATTAACGGCAGCATACGCGTCAAAGGCTACAGCGGCAAGGAAGTGATCGTGGAGGCGCGGACGAGCAACCGCGACTCGGAGCGCGAGTCGCGGGAGGGGCTGCGGCGGATTCCCATGAGCTCGAGCGGGCTCGAGGTGAGTGAGGAGAACAACGTCATGAGCGTGGGCGTCGGCGTCCCCACGCGCACCGTCGATCTGGACATCCAGGCGCCGGTGCGCACCTCGCTGAAGCTGCGGACCATCAACGACGGCGAAATCAGGGTCGAAGGGGTGCAGGGCGAGATCGAGGCCAACGACATCAACGGCTCGGTCACGCTCACCAACGTCTCCGGCTCGGCGGTGGCGCACGCGCTGAACGGGCGGGTCACGGCGACGTTCGCGCAGGTGGATCCGCAAAAGCCGATGTCGTTCAGCTCGCTGAACGGAGACATCGACGTAACGTTGCCAGCCGCGATCAAGGCGAACGTCAAGCTGAAGTCGGATCACGGCGAAGTGTTCAGCGATTTCGACATTACGACGCGGGAAGCCGCGGGGCCGGTGGTCGAGGATTCGCGCTCCGAGAAGGGACGGTACCGGGTACGCTTCGACCGGGCGGTCTACGGCACGATCAACGGCGGAGGGCCGGAGATCCAGTTCAGCAACTTCAACGGGTCGATTTATATACGGAAAGGGAAGTAGGCGGCTGGGACCGCTCCCTCACGGTCGCGGTTCGGTCCTGGGTGGGCGGCGGTTTTCGTATCATAACAGTGATGGCCACCACACTGGAGCCGCCCGTCGCACTGGCCAAGCTCGGCGAGCTGGAGACGGCGCTGGGCTTGGCCATCCGCGGGAAGGCCGAAATCCTGCGGTTCTCGCTGGTGTGCCTGCTGGCCAAGGGGCACCTGCTGATCGAGGACGTGCCGGGCGTCGGCAAGACCACTCTGGCGCACGCGCTGGCGCGCTCGGTGGACTGCCAGTTCCACCGGCTGCAATTCACCTCGGACATGCTTCCGAGCGACGTGCTGGGGGTGACCATCTACAACGCGCACACCCAGGCGTTCGAGTTCAAGCCCGGCCCGGTGTTCACGAATTTCCTGCTGGCGGACGAGATCAACCGCACCACGCCGAAGACCCAGTCGGCGCTGCTGGAGGCGATGAACGAGCAGCAGGTGACCATCGACGGACACTCTTATCCGCTGCCGCAGCCGTTCATGGTGATGGCCACGCAGAACCCGGTCGAGCACCACGGCACGTACCCGCTGCCGGAATCGCAGCTCGACCGCTTCTTCATGCGGCTGCGGATCGGGTACCCGGACCGGGCCAGCGAGCGCGAGATCCTGCGGAACGCGGACGCGCCGCTGGGCGGGCAGGTCGAGCCGGTGCTCACGGTGGAAGAGGTGCTGCAAGTGCAGGCCTGGGCGAACCGCGTGACGGTGGACGAGTCGCTGGTGGATTACATGCTGGCCATCGTCGAGAAGACCCGCACGCACGAATCGCTGGCCCTGGGGGTCAGCCCGCGGGGCGCGCAGTCGCTGTACCGGGCCGCGCAGGCGCTGGCCATGATCGAGGGCCGGGAATACGCGATTCCGGACGATGTGAAGCGGCTGGCGGTGCCGGTGTTCGCGCATCGAGTGGTGGTGAACACCCGGCTGGCGCTGTCGCAGCGCACCGCGGACGTGAGCGATCGCATTCTGGAAGAGATCTTGACGCTGGTGGACGTCCCGCTGTGAAAACCGCCATTGTCGGCTTGCCGATGACCGGCAAGACCTCGCTGTTCACGATTCTCACCGGCGTCCACGAGGCGGCGCACATCGGTTCGATGGCCGTGCGCGTGGGGGTGGCCCAGGTGCCCGATCCCCGCGTCGAAGAGCTGGCGGAGGTGTTCAGCGCCCCCAAGACGACGCATGCGGTGGTGGAGTACGTCGACACCCCGGCGCTATCCAAAGAGGCGCTGCGCGATCCGGGCGTGGTGGCGAGCCTGAGAGTGGTGGATGCGTTCGCCCACGTGCTGCGCCTGTTCGAGGACCCGAAGGTTCCGCACGAGGCCGGCTCGGTCGACCCGCTGCGCGACCTGGAGCACGCGGAGCTGGAGCTGATCCTGAGCGACCTGATGGTGATCGAGAAGCGCATGGAGCGGCTCGACAGGGACCGCAAGAAGATGAAGGCGCCGGAGCTGGACCGGGAGTTCGAGGCGCTGGAGCGATTCAAGGCGGCCCTGGAAGCCAACCAGCCGCTGCGCGAGCTCGAGTTGAGCGAGGAAGAGGAGAAGCGCACACGGGGTTTCCAGTTCCTCTCCCAGAAGCCGATGCTGTACGTGCTGAACCTGGGTGAGGCCGACGGCGCGCGGCTGCACGAAATCGAGGCCGAGTACCGCAGCGGGCCGCTGGCCGGCCGCGCGCGCACCGCGGTCACCGCCATCTGCGGGAAGATCGAAGCCGAGCTGGCGGAGCTTTCCAGCGAAGAGGCGGGCGAATACCTGGCCAGCTTCGGCCTGAAGGAATCCGGGCTGGAGCGGCTGATCTCCGTCACTTACTCGCTGCTGGGTTTGATGTCGTTCCTCACGGCCAGCGAGACCGAGGTGCGCGCCTGGACCATCCCGAAGAACAGTACGGCGCTCAAGGCGGCGGGCGCCGTCCACACGGATTTCGAGAAGAAATTCATCCGCGCGGAAGTGGCGAACTGGCGGGTACTGGCGGACCACGGGGGCTACGCCGGGGCGCGCGAGAAGGGATTGCTGCGACTGGAAGGCAAGGACTACGTCGTGCGCGAAGGGGACGTGCTGCTGATCCGGCACGGCTGAGCGCTAACCGCGCGGCAGGGCGGCTCCGCCGCAAGGGCATGGGCAGACACACTTCGGCGCTAGCGCGGAGGTAAAGCTGGAGCATCGCCTGGCGCTGGGCATCCGGCCCGTGCGATCTGCCACGGGTGCGGCGCGTGAACCGGCTCCTGAACCGAACGAATTGACTGAGCGACAAACCACCGATCTCTGCTTGGGAATCGATTCCTCTTGTCCCGCTCTTCTCCTCCTATATTTCGGAGCGGCAAGCTCTCTTTCACCTTGGATTCGAACCTAATAGGTCGCACCCCTTAACGGCAGTGCCACTGGCCCACCACAGCTCCCGAGAGCGCAGAAAACACCAACAGGGCGAAGGGGGTTCCGGAACCCTTTGCGCAATGCAGTTGCCCCCGCGGTCGGGGACAACGATCTGACTCCAGGGTAAGGGGTGGGCGGAGCGACGGGGAGGGGAGAGTGGGGGGAAGTTGTTGAGGGAAGGGGAGAAAGAATGGTGAGGAAGTAATGATCAAAACTGCGGACAGCGGGATGCTATGAAGCTTCTCGGAACGGCGCTTCGTCGACGGCTCGGGGATTCGGGGCGATCACAAGCAAGTAGGCCCGCGCCGCGCTGTCGGGGATGCGCCGGCCCTGCTCCCAATCTTGCAGGGATCGGCGATTGAAGCCGTAGCGGCTGGCGAAATCCGCCTGAGAGAGCCCGATCTTCTCGCGAATGCCGCGCACATCGACGGCCGGCGGCACGTTGTACACTTCGACTCGGCCCTTGAGTTTTCCGCGTTCGTAAGCGACGGCCTCGCGCAAGCCTCGGGCGAGAGAGCGCCCGAGCGCGGCCGGCTTCGAGGACTTGTGACGGTTGGTGGCTGTCTTCCTGGTCATGCCTACTCTTCTGCCTTCAACGTGGCGATACTGCGGAGGGTGGCCCTTTTCTGAGGGGGCGTGAGGTCCGGCTGTTGTGCCTTCGCGTAAACCGTGAGCAAGTCTCGGGACTGAAGAGGGACTTGCAAAAAAACGGACGATTGCGCCGGAAAAAGGCACTAAGGACCCGGGCGGTCACCCTCGTGCTGAAAACGCAAGCTTTCCGCGTCGCTACGCCCCCGTTGCGCCTCTACTCCG
>Ga0187866_1000746_pt1 | contig 34977 bp, 20 predicted proteins | sample June2016WEW_11_1_3_FD_133013 | JGI IMG/M metagenome (GOLD analysis project Ga0187866, IMG submission 133013) | Peatland microbial communities from SPRUCE experiment site at the Marcell Experimental Forest, Minnesota, USA - June2016WEW_11_150 | ecosystem: Environmental > Terrestrial > Soil >...
ACCCCGATCACCCGGCCTCCCCATCGAGCGCGCGCCCACCCGGCGATTTGTTCCAGTGCCGCCAGGCTGTCGGGGACCGGAAGCAACCGCTCCCCGTTGTTCTGGCCCGCGCTTCCGACGGCTGCCACGGCGCCTTTCCGGAAGGCCTCGTCGAGGAAATCGTGGCCGTCGTGGAGGGGGCCGCGCAGGGCGAAGAACAGGTCCCCGCGCTCCAGCGTGCGCGTATCCACGCTCCAGCCCGTGATGACTGCCGCGGGAGCCGCCTGGCCAAGTACGCCGGCCACCTGCTGGAGATCGAAGGTCATGCCCGATACCCCAGTTCTCCGAGCACTCTGCGTGCCACTTCGCGGTCGTCCAGCGGGATCGTCCGGTCCCTGAGGATCTGGTAGGTTTCGTGCCCCTTGCCGGCCAGGATGACGATGTCGCCGGGCTCCGCGCGCTCGAGCATCAGCCGGATGGCTTTCTCGCGATCCGGTTCGGCCAGGTACGGCGTGTCATGGCGGCCCAGCCCGACCATCGCGTCGTTAATGATGGCCAGCGGGTCCTCCGAGCGCGGATTGTCCGAGGTCAGCACCACGAAATCGCTCAGCTCGGCGGCGGCTTCCCCCATCAGCGGCCGCTTGATGCGGTCGCGATCCCCGCCGCAGCCGAACAAAGTGAGCACCCGTTTGGGGTGCAGGCCGCGCGCGACCGAGATCGCGTTGCGCAACGCATCGTCCGTGTGCGCGTAGTCCACCACTACCAGGAAGGGCTGGCCGGCTTCGACTTTCTCGAACCGGCCCGGCACCGCGCGGCACTCGGCGATCCCCCGCACCACGGTCTCCACCGGAATGCCGTAGTTCGACGCCGCGCACCACGCCGCCAGGATGTTGTACACGTTCATCCGGCCGGGCAGCGGCGATGCGACCGCCACGCGCTCCTCGCCGTGCTGCACCTCGAACCGCAGCCCGTCGAAACCGGATTGGACGTTCACCGCGCGCACCGTCGCTCCGTTGCGCAGGCCATAGTGGAGGACTTCGGTTTGTGTCCCCACCTGGATCTCGCGCCCGTAGGGGTCGTCGTAGTTCAGGACGGCGAACCGCGGCGGCGGTGCGCCCGCGCCTTCAAACAGCATGCGCTTGGCGGCCAAGTACTCCTCCATGGTGTGGTGGAAATCCAGGTGATCGCGGGTCAGGTTTGTGAATACCGCGGTGTGAAACCGGATGCCGTGCACCCGCGCCAGCGCCAGCGCGTGGGAGGAGACCTCCATGGTGGCGTGGCTGCCGCCGGCGGTCTCCAACTCCGCGAACAGCCGGAACAGGTCGAGGGATTCCGGGGTCGTGTTGACAGCGGCCTCCGCGGTGCCACCCAGGCGGTATTCGATGGTGCCGACTAGCAGCGTCGTCTTGCCCGCCGCGCGCAGCACCGAATCCAGAATGTAGGAGCTGGTGGTCTTGCCATTCGTCCCGGTGATGCCGGTGATACCCAGGCGTTCATCCGGGCGGCCGTAGAAGGCGCGCGCGGCGAGCGCCAGCGCGCGGCGGCCGTGTTCCACCTGAATCCAGACGCCTGGGAAGCCCTCCGGCCGCGCCGATTCGCTTACCACGGCCACGGCACCGCGTTCGACGGCCTGGGCGGCGAAAGCGCGCCCGTCGGCTCTCTGGCCCGGAAACGCGAAGAACAGAAAGCCCGGAGCGACCTTGCGCGAGTCGCAGGCGATGCCGCGGACCTCCTCGGTGCTGGCGGCTTGTGGCAGCAGGTCGCGGACGTTCATTGGAATTGCACTCGCACTCGCTCTCCGGGATGCAGGAATTCGCCGGCCGCGGGCGCCTGGCCGCGGGCCACGCCGCTTCCCAACACGTCCACCGGCACGCCGGCGGCCAGCGATTCTTCGAGTACCGCCCGCACCGTTTTGCCCTGGAAGCTGGGCACTCGGGGACCGGCGGCGACCACCACCATGGCGGCCGGCGGCGCCGTTGCTTCGGCTGAGGTTACGGCCGGAACTGCGGATGGGTCCGCGGGCGGTGTAGAGAGGTCCTCGGGCGGCGTCGAGAGTTCCGCGATCGCGACGTCGTTGGTCTCGGCGGGCTCGATCGCGGGCTCGGGCGCGGTCTCCGGCAGGTCCCGCGGGACGTCCAGCAGTCGCAGGACATCCACCGCTACCGACTTGAACACCGGTCCCGCCACGACGGCGCCGAACTGCTTGGTGCCGTTCAGCGTCACCGCGATCACCACCGCCGGGTTGGTCACCGGGGCGAACCCCACGAATGAGCCGTTGTAGAAGTGCGTGTAGTGCTTGGTGGCCTGGTCGAAGATCTGCGCCGAGCCGGTCTTGCCGCCGGACGTGTATCCGGGCAGGCGCGCCCCTTTCCCCGTACCGTGCAGCACCACTCCTTCCATCAACTGGCGCATGGTGATGGCCGTCTCCGGCTTGAGAATGCGACGAGGGGGCTCGGCGGGCTCGTTCTGCGGCTTGCCGCCGGGCCGCTGTCGCTTCAGAATGAGCCGCGGCCTCACCAGCATCCCGCCGTTGGCGATCACCGAGCAGGCCTGCGCCAGTTGCAGCGCCGTGGTGCTGATTTCGTGCCCCATCGCCACCGACCCGATCGAGCTCTTGCCCCAGAACTTCAGATCTCTGACCGTCCCCGAGGATTCGGCCGGCAGTGGAATCCCAGTGCGCTTCCCGAAGCCGAACCTGCGCACGTACTCCAGCAGGTTTTTCTCCCCAACCTTCAATCCTATCTGGATTGCGCCGATGTTGCTGGACTTGGCCAGCACGTCGGCGAACGACAGCGTCCCATAGCCGTGCTTGGCCTCGTGGATCACCCGGCCGAACAGGTTCAGCGTTCCGCCCCCGCAGTTGATCGGGCTGTCCGGGCGGAGGCTGGTGGTCTCCAACGCCGCCGAGAGCGTGATGATCTTGAACACCGAGCCGGGCTCGAAGGGCACCGACACCGGGTGATTAAAGCGCGCGGCCCGTTCCTCCGCGCTTTGCGGAGGCCGGTTGGGATCGAAGGAGGGGTAAGAGGCCAGAGCCAGGATCTCGCCCGTGTAAGGGTTCATGACCACCGCGCTGCCGCTGGCGGCGTTACGCAACTCGCAGGCCGCCTTGATCTCGCGCTCGACGAGGAACTGGATCCGCTCGTCGATCGAAAGGGTGATGTTGGCCCCCGGCTCGGCGGCGCTGGTGGCCAGTGCCTCGACGCCCCGCTGCTGAACGTCGGTGAGCATCTTGACGCTGCCCGGGCGCCCCACCAGCTCTTTGTCCAGGCTCTGCTCCAGCCCCAGGTTCCCCCGCTCCTGGAAATCCACCGTGCCGACCACGTGGCTGGCCAGCGAACCGTCCGGATAGTGCCGCTGGCTCTCTGCGCGAAACTCCACGAACTCCAGCTTCAAGCTGTGCAGCCGCTCCGCTTCCTCGGGGGTGATCTTGCGCTTGACCCATAGGAAGCCGGCGTCGTCGGCTTTGGCTCGATCGAGCCGGGCGAGGAACTCCTGGCGGTCCACGCGCAGAACGCCGGCCAGGATCTCGGCGGCCAGCGACGCGTCGGGCACGCGCAAGGGGTTGATGCAAACGGAATCGACGGGCAGGCTTAGCGCCAGCGGGCGGCCGCAGCGGTCCAGAATGGCGCCGCGCGCGGCCTCGATCTTGAAGATCCTGTGCTGCTGGCGGTCGGCGATCTCCTGGTAGGCCTTATGGCAGACGATCTGGAGGTACACCAGGCGGCAAAGGATCGCCAGCGCCCAGATCAGGGCTACCAGCGCAAGACCCACCATGCGACCCGTGGCCCGTCCGGTGCCGCGCGCCCGCTCGGATTCCTCGCCCCGCCGCCAACCCCACACCGGCTTCTCCTCCGCGTGTCACAATAGGCGTCCGCCCGTCCTCTTACTTACTGGGTGCGTTCAGAGCCAGCGCGCCGCCGCTGCTGTTGGGATTGAGGTACACGACGTGCGCCGAGTCCGGGTCGACCAGGCGCAGATCGCGCGCCATCTCTTGCAGCCGCTGCGGGCTGAGCAGGGCGGCCTCTTCCAGCTCCAATCGCGCCCGGTCCTGCACCAGTCTCTCGTGTTCCCGCTCCAGCGAGTGGATCTGGTAGCCGGCGATCATTCCCAGTGCGTCGGGCAGTATCAGGATCATGATGAACAGCGCGGCGGCGAACGACATGGTCGCCGCGCGCCAGCATTTGCGCCGCGCCGCCGGATCAGCCTCCCGGACCACCCGGCTGTTGTCGACCTTCTTGCAGTAGAAGTACACGTCCTCGGAAGGCAGCGGACGCAGTTGGTAAGGGTCGGACTCCCGGTCCCAGCTCACCCGCGGCGCCTCCGCCGCTATCGCATTCGCTTCCGGACGTCTGAAAATCGCTGCCAGTGTCGCCATTGCTTTACCCTCTCTGACCCGCTACTGAGCCGCGACCGTAAGGGAGCGGCCTCACTTCATCTCCACGGCCCGCAGCTTGGCGCTGCGCGAGGCCGGGTTGGTTGCCACCTCTTCTTCGCCCGGCCTGACCACGTGCTTGGTCAGCAGCCGTGCCCTGCCCTGCCGGGCCAGTTCGCGGAAGGCCTCCTTGACTTGGCGGTCTTCCAGAGACATAAACGCGATCACCACGATGCGGCCGCCGCTGGCCACCAGCTCGGGAGCGGCGCGTAGCAGAGCATCCAGTTCTTCGGCTTCGCGATTGACGGCGCGGCGCAGAGCCATGAACGTCTGAGTTGCCGGGTGCAGGCGACCCGTCCGCGGCACGGCCTGTTCGACGACACGCGCAAGGTGCAGCGTGTCGCGAATCGGCCGTGCCCGGACGATTGCTCTGGCTATTCTCCGCGCCCTCCTCTCTTCGCCGAGGTGATACAGCAGGTCGGCGAGCTCTCTTTCGCTCGTGGTGTTGGCCATGCCGGCCGCCGTCATGCCCTGACTTCTGTCCATGCGCATGTCCAGCGGGCCGGTCGCCGTCAAAGAAAACCCTCGTTCCGGCTCGGTCAACTGATAGCGGCTCACACCCAGGTCCGCCACCAGCCCGTCGATCTTCTCGGTCCCCAAGGAGGCCAGCGCGCTCCGCAGCTCCGAGAACCTCGCCTGGCGGTAGCGGATCCGCTCCGCCCAGGCGGCCGTCGAGCGCCGCGCCAACTCCAGCGACTCGCCGTCGCAATCCAGCGCGATCACAAGCCCCGTCGTCAACCGTTGCGCGATCGCGGCGGTGTGGCCGCCCAGCCCGGCGGTCGCATCCGCGAAGATCCCGTCCGGGCGCACCGCCAGATATTCGAGCGCTTCGTTCAGCATCACGGGGTAGTGCATACATTGCTACTTCAATCCCCGCTTTCTGAGCGCCCGTAGGTTGGTGGGGGCCGCCTCGGTGGCGCGCTGGAGCCGTCTCTCGGACGCCGCCTCGCTGTACAGATCGATGGCGCCGTTATAAAACCGCAGGTTGACCTTCTGATCCTCGATCTCGAGTTTTCGCCGCAGCCCGGGCGGTACCAGGATGCGCGCCTGCCCGTCGATGCCCGACACCGAGCCCCAGTAGTGTGCCAGGAAGGCCTCGTCCTCCGCTCCCTCGGGGTCATCCGTGTCTTCGGCGAAAATCTTTTCGTTTTCCATCCACACCTGGATGGGGTATATTCTTCCTATGTGGCCGTCCAGGGTGGTGACGAAGAATTGCTGCTCCGGGAAGGTCTTGACAAACTCCTCAAACTCTTTGGGAAGGCGGACGCGGCCCTTGTCGTCGCAGCGCGACGAGTATATGCCCAGCGGAGGCCGCGCCGAACCGGGTTGGGAGAGGGACTCTTCCACCTTCCACCACTTTCTAGCCAGTTTCTACCACTAGCCGATTCTAGCCCTGCTGCCCAGCGTTTTCAATACTGCATTCCGGGTTTTTCAGTCCGGAACTGAAGATTCTTGCGAACAAAAAGCGAAGATGGCCCCGCCGCAGCCGCCACCGCCTTCCAGGCCCGCCCGTTTCTCCCCTGGACCGGAGCGCGCCGCGCCTGCGGCCCTCAGTCACCGAAGCCGAGCTGTCGCGGCAAGGTAGAGAGTTCCGCTTGTGGCACAGTGGAAGGTTCTCGACGCCGACTGGAAGGGCGGGTCTGCGGTCACCATCGCGAGGTTTTGCGCTTGCTTGGGGAGAACAACTCGGCTACGCCGTCACACTCGAGCAGGCGGCTTGACCGCGGAGTCAGCCACCGTATTTTGCGAAGCTCATTAGCGGAGTGTTTCCGCGCGAAAGACGGCACGGTGGACGGGGACCGCGCGCACGGCATCGATCCGGGCGATCTCCTCTCCCGTGAAACTCGGCCGAGCCTCGAGGAACATTGTGGCGCTCTTTTTCAGAGGTGTGATCTCGAGCAGCGCGCCCTGGGCAAGAATGGTTGGCGCGAAGCGCCTCAGCCCGATCCGCCACGCCGGCCCGCTGTAGAACCGGTCGCCGAGCAGGCGGCTGCCATCCGCGGACCAAAGGCGCGCCCGCTCGCCAGTGAACTGGACGTCGACAAATATGTCCACCAGTCCATCCAGCGCGCCCTTGGGCAGCTTCAGTCTCCATTTTCCGCGGCTCTCGGGCTCCGCGGCGACCTCGATGGTCTTTGGTGGGACCGGAAGTTCATAGCGAAGGAAAATGCCGTCGGCCGTTTTCACCAGGGGGGTCGGGCCGGACTCGTTCAGGAGCGGAACCGCGGGATACACCGCCAGGCTGACCGGCCGGGAGCCGACGGAATCCGCGGTAACGCGGCCGGAGCCAAATTGAAGGTCGTCGGCCGAGAGGAACACGTGGTCTTTGCCCGCCAGATTGGCCTTCCAATACTGGCGGGATTGCTCGTTGGTGAGCGTGAGTATCCGAACCCTCTTGCCGGCGGCCGTTCGGACTCGGATGAGACAGCCGGTCCCGGGGCTCAGAGACAATGCCCGAGTGGAGTTGCCCCGCGATGAGACGTCGCCGCACTCCGTCTCGACGCGGCGGACCGTCCGCGAGTCAAAGACGAACTCGGGAGCAACGCCCTCGGAAGCGAAGAAGAAGAAGGTGGGGATGCCGTCCTCGCCGGCCAGGATGCCCAGCGGCTGGGCGGTCGAGTAGCGCAGCAGGGCGTCGGCCAGGGAAAGATTGATGGGCCAGATCCCGAACGTGTCCTTCTTCAACGTCACAGGCTCCGCGGGAACCAGCACCTGCTCGTCTTTGAGTTTGAGCTCGAATTGCAGAGGTCCGAGGTCCGTCATGCGGACGCCGCGATGATAGTTGCTCCAGAACAGGAAACCCTTCCCGTCCGCAGCCCGGACGATTGACCGGAGCGTGCCGGCGTCGGTCGGCTGGGAGGGCATCTCCGGTGGCAGCACCGGCACGGTAAGTGTCATCTGGGCACTGAAGTCCTCGAGGAACAGGTGGAGCGCTCGCAGGCGGTGGTAGGATTCACTGGCGTCCCCAAACTCCCCGAGCGGTGCCTGGAAGTCGTAGGAGACGGCGGGGCAGCCGGGCTCTTCCATGCCCGTGAGCTTGCCGGGCGGCTGTGAGCCGCCTTGAAACATGTAGTACCCCAAGAGGTTCGCGCCCTTGCCGAGCGCGGTGTAGGAGAGCGCGGCGATGTCCTTCGCCGACAGGACTGGGCGCCGCCACTCAGTGATCTGAATGCCGCCGCCCAACTCCGCCATGGCGTAAGGGAACCCTTTCGGAAGCCAAACAGCCTTGTCCAGAAGTTTCTCGGACCTGAGCCGGGCGAGGTCGAGGCCTGCTCCCGGAGCGTCCATCATGTTCACTGGGAAGAGGTCCAGGCCGCCCGTGAACAGGTAATGCTTTCGCGGGGGGATTGGCGCCGGCTCGTTCCGCTCCCAGGGCATGTCGGGATAGGCGGCCCATACCGGGAGCAATTCGCCCTCTGGCAGGAGCACCGACATCCAGCCCGTCGCGGTGTAGAACGGCACGTCGAATCCAATCTCGCGGGCCATCGCCTTCAGGGTCCGGAGGTGCTCGGCGTCGGAGGTCAGTTCATTCTCAATCTGGATGCCGATGACCGGACCGCCGTCCTTGAACAAGAGGCCCCGGCATTGCCCGTAGATCTGCTCGTAGAGCTTTCGCGCGTAGGCGAGATACCGGGGATCATTGGTGCGGGGCGTGAAACCTTTGGTCAGAAGCCAGTCGGGAAAGCCGCCGTTGCGCGCCTCTCCGTGCGCCCACGGGCCGATGCGGACAAACGCCTTCAGACCGTGCCTGGCGCATAGTTGAAGGAAGTCGCGGAGCGACTTTCCATCCGCCCAGTCCCATTGGCCTTCCACCTCCTCGTGATGGATCCAGAAGACGTACGTGGCAACGGTTCCGACACCACCCGCCTTCATCTTCAGCAGCGCTTCCTCCCAGTACTGCCGGGGGTATCGGCTGAAATGGAGCTCTCCCATGATGGGGAACCACGGCTTGCCGTCTTTCAAGAAATGGCGCCCATTCAAACCGAACTCCTGGCCGTCCGGACTTCGGTTCGCGCCCAGCTTCAGGGCGGCAGGAATGATCGGCTCGGGCTTCCCGCTCAAGTCGAAGTGGTACACAGCCGTCGGAGTGAGTCTCCCGGGAGTTGCCGGCGAGCCCGCGGTAAGGGCGGTTGCCAGAACCGCGAACAAGGGCAGACAAGAGGTTCTCATCCATATGTCCCTTTTGAGCATGTACTAGTCTCCCAATGGGGTCAAGGCGCTCGGAACCGCGTCCCAACCGTTGTGTTCGTGGAACCCCTTTCAACCACGGACGGCCCCTCCCGACTCGGAGACGATGGGTTGACGACAGGCGCATACTGACCGCCGGCGTGTACCGTACGGATCGCCTGAAGGAGGTCACAGTGCGCCGTGCCCTTGAGAACGCACCCTTCCGCTCCCGCCCGCAGCGCGCGCTGGACGCTCTCCTCCGCCTCGTACATCGCGTACACGAGAAAACGGCATCTCGGGTGCTGCCGGCGCAGCCGCGCCAGCGCCTCGGCCACCCCATCATCCACCAGGGAAGCTTCGATCAAGGTGAGGTCCGGAAGATGCGCGAACAGCAACTGCATCGCTTCCGGGACGCTGCCGGTCTGGGCGATCACCTCCATGTCCGGCTGGCTGTCGATGATGATCGTCAAACCAAGCCGGTCCGCGGCCTGGGTGCTCGCCACCATGATCCGGATGCTGTCTCGTTTGCACATTGACGAGGTCCTCTGGTGCTGGAGTGTATAGACGTGGAATCCCTTCACCGCCGAAGTATCCGGGGTGAGCCGCGATCCCCCGCGCGGAGCGGACTCGCGCGGGGGCGACTGAATCAATTGTAAGTGCCTGCGAAGAGCGAGGAATCCGCCGAAAGTTGGAGGCACAAGATTAAACTATATTAGTCTTCGCCCCATTTCACCGCTGGCGCGGTTCCTCCACCTTGAGGAACTGATCGGCGGCGACGTTCTCGAGTCGCTGGACCGCCCCGCGCGGCCAGCGAATTTCGAGGGAACGGACCTGCTTCTCGGAGCCGAGCCCGAAATGAACGCGCTTGTCGCTGGAGGACATGAATCCGACACTCACGGACACGTGGTTGTAGAGCGTCCGGCCGGAAGCGGTGGTCAGCTTGATCTTCGCGCCGATCCCGTCGCGGTTACTCGAGGTGCCGATCAGTTCGAGCATCAGCCAGTGGTTGCCGTTGTCAGCCGAATTGACGAGTATGCGAGGCCGCTCCATCAGCGACGTGACCACCAGGTCCTGGAAGCCGTCGTTATTCAGATCGCCGAACGCCGATCCGCGCTGGTACCCCACGCGGAGGAAATCCCGCCCCATTTCCTGGGATACGTCGGAGAACTTCCCGCCCACGTTCCGGAACATGGTGTCGTGCTGGCGCGCGTTTTCCTTCACGTTGTCGACATCACCGTTGGCGGAGTACAGGTCCTTCCAGCCGTCGTTGTCGTAGTCGATGAAGCCGGTGCTCCAGCCGGAATAGCGTTCGCTGAGTTCTCGCACTTTGACCTGCTCGGGAACGTAACGGAAGAAGCCGCCCCGGTTCTGGAAGACCTGCCAGATCTGTCCCATCAGGTTGTTGGAGAAAATGTCGACGCGGCCGTCGTTGTCATAGTCTTTCGCATCGCTGCCCATCGAGGAGACGGCTTTGGCTTCGTTGTTGTAAGCCACGCCGAGTTCCAGGCCCTTGTCTTCGAACGTGCCGTTTCCTTTGTTCATGAATAGCGAATTCGGCTCCGTGTCGTTGGCGATGAAGACGTCCTGGTAGCCGTCGTCGTTGAAATCGGCGATCGAGATCCCCATGCCTTTGCCCGGGGCGGCCGCGAATCCCGACGTCTCCGTCACATCCTCGAACTTGCCGTGGCCGAGGTTGTGATAGAGCCGGTGCGGGACGCGCTTGTAGAACGCGGGCCCGCAGTAGTACTCCACCCCGGCCACACTGCAACGGATGTCGGTTTGGGGAGTCCAGAGGGTGTAATTGGCGACCACGAGATCCAGCAGGCCGTCGTTGTCGTAATCGAACCACGCGGCCACGATGCTGGCAGTGGTCGGAGGCTTGCGGCCGAGGCCGGATGGTTCGGTAACGTCCGTGAACGTTCCATTGCCGTTGTTGTGATACAGCGCGTTCCGTCCGGCGCCGCAGATGAAGAGGTCTTCGAACCCGTCGTTGTCGTAGTCGCCCACCGCGACGCCGAAGTTATAGTCGAGCTCTTCGCCGAGGAGTCCGGCCTTCTTGGTGACGTCCTCAAACGTGCCGTCTCCTTTGTTGCGCAGCAGGCAGTTGTAGAAGGAAGGGCCGGTCTTCTTCAGCTCCGGCAGCTTCGCGCCGTTGGTGAAGAAGATATCCATCTTGCCGTCGTTGTCGTAGTCGAAGATGGCCACGCCGCCGGCCATCGGCTGTATGAAGTACTTCCGCGGCGACAAATCGTTGTTGGTGATGTAGGAAAAGTCCGATCGTGGGGCGATGTCGGTGAAGTGGGGCTGTCTTGGCGGAGGCGCCGGCTGCTCTGCCTGGGATGCGAATTCGGCCACGGCGCACAAGGCGACAGCGACCACGGCAAGGACCCTCAATCGTGCTGCCGGGAAAGATCTCACTTCAGACTGACCTCAAGGATTTCGGCACTCCGGGAAGAACGGCTCGTAGATCCCCGGCTGGCAGGAGCACCGAGGCTCCGGCGGCGCCGCCGCCATGCGCGCGAGCGCGCAGCGCGCGGCGGGTTCCTGTGCGCCCAGAGCAAGAGCAATTTGGATTCTCTGCCGCGCACCCTCAACCCGCGATTCGCGCTCCATCAGCAGGCCTTCCACCAGATAGGGGCGATACCATTCCGGCCACCGCTTTTCGATTTCTTTCACGGCCTTCTCCGCTTCGTTGTTCCGGCCCATGGAACCGAGCACCACCACTCTGGTGAGCATGATGCTGGCATCGTCCGGCGCGGCTTTCAGGGCCCGGCCGATCAGTTCCAGCGCCTTCGCGGGATGGTTGTGACGGACCAATAGCAGCGCAGCCTCCTGGGCAAGCCGCGGCCGGGAAATGGAGCGGTCCAGGCTCCTCTCGAGGACTCTTTCCGCTTCCGCGATCTGGCCGGCGGCATCCAGAATCGTAGCCTTCATGAGCAGATAGTCTCCGGCCTCCTGGCCCTCGGGAACTTGCTCGAGGACCTTCAATGCGCGCTCCGGCCCGTCGGTGAAGAAGAGCGCCATGGCAAGGTCCAGGCGCGCCGCGGGCATTTCCGTCGCGGCACGCTGAAGAAAGTCCCGAGCCAGGGCGTACTGTTCGAAGCGCAGCAGCGTCGTTCCCGCACGGTGTGAGATGGCACTTCCGGGATTCAAGGCCAGCAGCTCGCGGAACGTTGCGGCGGCTTCCTCGATCCTGCCCTCGGCGAGCAGCGCGCTGCCGAGATTCATCTTCAAAGAAGGGTCGCCCGGTTTCTCGCGAGCGAATTGCTGGAGTTGGGCGACGATCCGCCGCGAGCGCTCAGCGGGCGTCAGACTGGCCGCTTCGATGATGCCGGGTTCCTCCCGGGGCACGCTGGTCCCGGCCCGGTCCTTCCGGAGCTTCTGGAACCGGTCCAAGAACTGTTGAGCTTCCGCCCCGCGCCCTAGTTCCATCAGACTCCGGCCCAGGTGGAACAGGACATCCGGTTCGTCTGGCGCCAGCGCGACCGCCCGGCCCAGTGCCTTCTCGGCTTCGGCGGGCTTGTCGAGATCCAGGTAATTGAGCCCCAGCAGATCCAGAGCGCGAAAGTTGCGGGGGTTCAATCGCAAGACGGCCTGGAGATCCGCGATGGACTCCTCATTGCGCCCCAGCTTTTCGAGCAGCGTGGCGCGAAAATGGCGGGCTGGCTCCAGTTCCGGGTTCAGACGCACGGCCGTCGACACCTGGGCGAGAGCCCTCGGGCGATCGACGCGATCCAGGAGTTGCGCCAAGTCATAGAATCCCACGGCATCATCCGGGTGCTTTCCGACGTACCGGGTCAGGTCTCTCAGCCCCTCCTCCAGGCCGGCACGAGTGAAGCCGTAAACGAGAGCCCGATCGCGCCGAACCATGTCGTCTTCGGGCTGGAGCCGGAGATAGTCGTCATACGCCAGGATACAATCGCCGTAGTAACCCGCCATTTGCGCCGCGCGCGCGAGCGCCAGGATCACATCGGGGCGTTGCGGCGCCCGTTTCCGGGCTTGAGCCAGCAGGTAGACCGCCCGGGGGTAGTCCTCCAATTCCGTCTGCACGCGTCCAAGCTGATAGAGCGAGTCCAGGTCCTGGGGCCGCACCTTGAGCGCGACTTCGAAGGCGCGCCGGGCGCGGTCGTAGTGCTCGGCGCGAGCGGCGGACAGGCCCAGGTTGTATAGCACATCAAAGTCGTCCGGAGAGCGCGCCAGCACCGCGGCGAACGCCATCTCGGCCTGCTCGTAGAGGCCCATCCGGCCGCAGGTAATGCCGAGCCCGAACAGCAGGCTCGGGTCCCCTCCGGCCGACTTGGCGAGTCCGTCGATCACGGCAATCGCCGCCTCCCGCTTGCCGGTCTGGTGCAACGCTTCGGCGCGCACGAGAAGAACCTCCGGGGCCTTGTTGTCGAGCCGGGACAGGTACTCCAAGGCCTTGGCCCCTTCCTTCCGCTCGGTCGCGAGCCGGGCCAGTTGCAGGTTGGCATTGGGGTGCGCGGAATTGATCTTCAGGACGCGTTCGAATGATGCACGGGCCTTCTCCGGCGCGCCGCAAGTGAGATAGTGGTTGCCCAGATTGTTCCAGACCGCGAGGGACTCCGGCGCAGTTGCCAGGGCCTTCCGATAGTACCCTTCCGCTTCGTTGCACCTCTGCTCGGCATCCAACCGGGCCGCCTCGCGAAGCTCCCGCTCCTGCGCGCCTATCTGAAAAACCAGGACCGCTCCCAGCTCCACCAATCGGAAGGCGGATCTAACAGCCATGCAGTCTTCTCATTCTACTCCCACATAAAGAAACCCCGTGGCCGTCGGAAATGGCGGCCACGGGGCGGTCCAGCAGGTCGGGTGGCTGGGCTAGAACGACGCTCTGACTCCGAGCTGAAGCTTCCGGCCAAACGTGTTGTTCAGTTGTCCGAAACTCCTCCCGCTGGTGGAGGGGTCTCCGAAGTTGACAACCGGAGCAGCCCAGTTGATGTTGTTCAGGAAGTTGAAGGCATCCATCCGCAGCGAGACCTTGACTCGCTCGGTGGCGTGGAAGTCCTTCACGATCGAGGCGTCCAGGTTGAAGTAGTGAGGTCCATTGATGCCCGAGTAGTACCACGGATTGGACCGCGCCGTGTATCCGGGCAGGGGCGAGAACACCGCTGGATTGAAGTATGCGCCCGCGGGGATGTTGTTTGTGGGGTCGCCATTTACCTGGGCGCCGCCGAACCGGATCGGAGTGCCGGACTGGTAGGTGGCCAGGCCTGTCAAGCTCCAACCGCCTACAATCGCATCCGCCGCCCGGTTCATCTTGCTCGCGTACTGGCGGCCCCGGCCGATTGGAACGTCCCAGGTGCCCGATATCGTAAGACGATGCCGGGCCAGCCCGGAATCCAACCAGGTGAACTGCCGAAGATACTGCGCAATGTTGTCGTAAAACACCTGGTTCTGGCCGCGGTGGTAGTTGTATGCCCCGAGGAACGAGTATCCGTGGCTGAAACGCTTCTGCAACTTGATCTGCAGCGACTCGTAATGCATGTTGCCGCCGTTGATCGCGTCGGTCTCATTGATACTCCCGTACTGCGGGTACGGTTTCATCAACGAGGAAATGGAGACCTGTTGCTGAAGCGCCAGCGGACCGGGCATATTCAAACCGTAAAACGGATTCGCTATCGACTGGTCGAGCGCACCTTTATACTGATTCACGAGGCGCGGATCGATCGCGTTGAGGTCAATCGTCGAGTAACAAAGGTTCGAGTAATCGTAGTCGCACATCTGGTTGGTGAGGTTCAGGAAGAACGTGACGTCGGCGATGATGTTGCCCGGCAATTCGGTCTGGACGCCGACGTTCAACCGGTCGCTGTGCTGCAAAGGCCGGTTCGGGTTCACGAAGCTCACGCTATCGCCCAAGCCCGTGTTGCCGCCGAGGCCCTTTCCAGTCGCTTGAGTCATGGGGTAAGAGGACGGGAACGGGTTTGACAACGTCATCTGGGGCACGCCCCCGACCAGCGGAGGAGCGCCTGAGTTGACGGAGAAGCCATAGTAGTTGGCCCCTTCCATCCCGTATTGCTGCTCTCCTTCCCAGGGGGTGTAGTACCGCGCGAATCCCGCGCGCAAGGACGTCTTGTCGTTCAGCCGGTAGGCGAAACCCACGCGCGGCGAGATCGATCCCCAATGGTTGTTCCAGGCTGGCTGATCGCTCGTAAACTTATATGCCCCGTTGAGAATCCAGCTCCCGGAGTAGAACTGCTTCACGGCCGCCGGCATCTGCACGCCCTTTACGATCTGGTTCGGGGCCTGAAGGTCCAGCGGAGCGGTCATCCGGCCTTGGGCCTCGTAGAACGGCCCCATGTGCTCGTACCGCAACCCGAGATTGAGGGTCAGCTTGCGGCTGATCTTCCAATCGTCGTTTACGAAAGCCGCGTAATACTTCGCCTGGGTGTTGGGCACGATCTGGATCGGCATGTCGGTCGAGCCACAGGCCCAGCAGTACTGGTTTCCGCTGTTGACCGCGGCAATCGCGCCCAGCAGGAAGGTGGCGTACCCATCGCCCGAAACACTGGTCGGGCCGCTGTAGGGGCTGTTGTAGGTGCTGGACGTCGGCGCCGCGTCGAAACCGAACCCGGGAGTCTCGTTCATGAGCGCACTGATGACATTGCTGAGCCGAAGCTCGGCCCCGGCCTTCAGGAAGTGAGCGGCCTGTTGGTGGGAGACCTGGCCGGAAAACGTTTTTCCGTTGGGAGTCTGGTTCCACCAGCCGTTCTGCGCACCCATCTGCACGGTCTGATTGCTTCCGGAGGCATCCAGGATCGACATGCGGGGCACCAGCTTGGGGATCCCCGGGTCGGCGTAGATCGGGGTGTAGAAGTTCAGGTTCGGCCAGACGCTGGCGAAAGTAGGTGCGTCGGAGGCCTGAACGAAGTTCGAGGCGTCCACGAAGCTGTGATAATCCCCGCGAATATTGATCACGGTGGTCGGATTCAGCGTGTAGGTCACGCTGCCCGTGTACTGGGTCGCATTGCGAAGGCTGCCGCGGTCGTTCTGGAAGATCGACGAGCCCGTCGGGTTGGTGGTCGTGGCCGGCGTGCGGATAATCCCCACTCGCCCGTTCAGACGGAGCTTGTCGTTGACGTTATAGTCCACCTTGTCGGAGAAGTTCTTGTAGGGATAGTTCACGGGGAGCGTGATCGAGTAATTGTTCAGGTGGTACGGGCCGGTCCCCGGGGAAGTCGATTTCCAGAGCAACGAGCTGAACTTCGCCGCAATCGGATCGATCTTGGAGGGGGGAATAATGTTACCCGAGAACGGCGTGCGGGTTACAACGCCCGCGCTGCTAGTGACCGTGCTCCAGGGATCGTAGATCGTGCGCAGGCCGCCGGCCCCGTTGAGCGACTGGGAGAAGTTCCCCGCGCGCTCCAGGTCGGTTGGAACGGTTTCGACGAAGGTGCTGGCGTTCGCGGCGCCGGAGGCGGTGTACTTCCAACCCTCGTACGCCACGAAGTTGAAGAGCTTGTTTCTCAGGATGGGATGGCCCAGGTTACCCCCGTAGATATGCCTGCGATCCAGATTGAGGGCGCGGTAGACGCGATCGTCCAGCGCGTTGGCCCACGGATACCGTCCCTGGTAGTAACCCAGCCCATGCCAGGCGTTGGTGCCCGACTTGGTGGTCATGGTGATGGCCGAGCCGGAGCTGTGCCCATACTCGGCGTCCACCGAATTCTGCTGGATGTTCACCTCCTCCACCGAATCGGCGATCGGCTGATAGCTGTTCTTCACGCCCACGCCGGTGGGACTGCCATCCACCTGGAGATCGGACGTGGAGGATCCGCCGCCGCCCACGCTCTGCCGGACCGGCCCCCAACTGTTGTACGGGGCCCAGTCGCCGTTGCCAGTCATCGCGATCACCGCGGGGTCCATCTGCGCCAGCAGGAACGGGCTTTGGTTATACTGCGGCATTCTCTGTGTAAGCACGCTGTCGACGGTGGTCTCCAGCTTGCTCGTGTTGAACTGTACCGCTACCGCCTCGCCCGATACCGTGATTGCCTCCTGTAGGGTCCCGGGTTTGAGCGTGACATCCACCGTGAGATCGCCGCGGCTCGGCAAATCGACATTCCCCTGCACAACCTTGGCGAAGCCGCTGGCTTCCATGGTGAGCCTGTAGATGCCAGGGTCCACCAGATCGAACAGGTAGTGGCCGGCTTCGTTGGACGTGCGAACGGTGGTGATGCCAGTCTTCACGTTGGCCAGGGTCACCGTTGCGCCGACCACGGCGGCCTGGCTGGTATCCATCACCGTCCCCTGGATTCGGCCACGGTATTCTTGAGCAAGCAAGACGCTCGAGAGCAGGGCGAGCACGAGAGCCACGACCGCCATCGAGAGAATCCTTCTAGACGCCATACCTTAAATCTCCCTTTCTCAGATTTCCTGAGCGCTTCGGAGCGGTTCGCGCGAGACACTAGACGCCCCAATATCATCCTCCGGAGCGCGCTCGGACGGGGATGATGATTAATCTTATGGTGTCTGCTGAGAACGAAGAATCCGCCGAAAGTTGGACGGAGTCAGTTAAAATCCATTAATTTCCATGTACTATGCGGTTTCGGAGAGGCATTGCCTATGCCGCTCCCTCAGAAGCTGTGAAAAAAGGCCCGCACAGGCTGAATGCCTGTGCCACGGGGGTTGCTGGGTGAGCCGGTGGTGGATCAGGCGAGGTTAGTCGTCAATGTGCGCAATGCCCCGTTGCAGGGCCGCCACCACCGCTTGAGTACGGTCATTGACGCCCAGCCGGTTCAAGATCACGCTGACATGACACTTGACGGTAGCTTCGGTGATCCCCAGCGACGCGGCAATCTCCTTGTTGCTCTGGCCATGGACGATCAGCGCCAGCACCTCGCGCTCCCGGACGGTGAGCTCGGAGTTGGGGGTGCGCGCCGCCAGGCTGCGCGCCACCGGGGGCGGAAGGAACCGGCTTCCGGCATGGACCTTCCGAAGGGCGTCCACCAGCGCTTCGTGCGACATGCCCTTCACCAGGTAGCCTTGCGCGCCGGCGGCCAGGGCCTGGTGGATGTCCTCATCGCCCTCATAGGTCGTGAGCACTACGAAACGGGCGCGCGGATGCGCCTCACGAATCGACCGGATCGCGTCCACCCCGCTCATCCCCGGCAGCCGGAGATCCATGAGCGTCACATCGGGTTTGTGCTGCCCAAACAGCTCGATGGCCTCCTGACCCGTGCCCGCCTGCCCGACGACCTGCATGTCGGGCTGGGCGTTGATGATAGCGGCGACGCCCAGGCGCATGATGGGATGATCGTCGACCACCAGCACCCTGATCTTCTCAGGCTTGTTCATGCGTACTCTCCGGACGCGCCGCCGCCTTCCTCGAGGGAATGGAGACTTCGATACGCGTTCCTTTTCCAGGGGCGCTCTGCAGGATGAACTCCCCTCCCAAATGCTCGATACGCTCGCGCATGCCGACCAGTCCGTAGTGATCGCCGGAAGGCAAGCCCAGGGCGGCCGGCGCGAATCCGCCGCCATCGTCGATCACGTACATACGAACCTTACGCCGCTCGAAGCAGAGGCGGAGGCGCAGGTTGCGCGGATGCGCGTGCCGCACGGCGTTATGGAGAGCCTCGCGGGCAACCATGAGCAGGTCGCGCTCTACCTGCTGATCCAGCTCGACGGGTTTTCCGGTAGTCTCAAACAGGGTGGGGATCCGGGATTCCAGGCCAACCTCCTGAGCGATCTGCGACAAGGTCGAACAGATGCCGCCGGCGGTGGTCGGCTCCTGCCGCAGGTTCCAAACCGCCCGCCTGGCTTCGTCGATGGTGGCGCGCGCCTGGGTCCGGGCGCAATCCAGCAGCTCCCGCTGCACCTCCGGCGCCGAGTCTCCGAGCGTGGACGAGGCCTCCAGGAGCGCGGAGACTCCCCCGCATCCCTGGATCAGAGTGTCGTGCATTTCCCGAGCTACCCGGCTGCGCTCTTCGAGCACCCCCTCGAACCGCGCATGGATCTGCCGCAGGTGGGACCGGTAAGCGCCCCAAGCCCCCGCCACCAGCAGCACCACGCACAGACCGAAGAACCAGGCCGTGCGATAGAAATGCGGTTGCCAGTCGATTGCGACTGCCGTCTCAGACGCATTCTGGGGCTCGCTCATCTCGAACGCCGCTACTCGGAACCGGTATTCACCCGGCGGCAGATTGGTGTAGTAGGCCACGCGACGACCGAAGGCGTCCGTCCAATCACCATCAAAACCCTCCAGAATGTACTTGAACCGGATTCGTTCCTGCGATCGCAGGCGGATCGCACTGTACTGGATCTCCAGCTTCCCATACCCCGGTGGCAGCACCAACTTGCCGCTGAGCGGCACCTGCCGCCCGTCCGCGACCACGCGCTCGATCACGGCGGATGGCAGCTCGCCGGGAGTGGCCAGGTCCGGCATGATCCGGACGGGTCCCTTGTTGCTCGGGAACCAGACTTCCCCCTGGGCCGTCAGGCAGCCGGCGGGCTGAACGCCGCCGTGCATCTGCGTTGTCTCCAGGCCGTCCGAGATCCCGTACAGCGTCACCGCGGGGCGGTAGGAAGGTGTTTCCGCCATCCGGTCCAGATCCCGGCGGCCCACCGAGGAGATGCCGTTGGGGCCGCTCATCCAAAACCGGCCGCTGTGGTCCTCGAGGATGTGGTAGATGCTGTTGCTCGCCAGGCCCTGCGCGCTGGTGTAAGCGGTGAGTTTCCCGAACTTCCATCGGAACAGGCCGCCGCCGCGCGTGCCAAACCACAGCCCGCCCTCCGGATCCTCGTGGATCGCCCAGATCTTCTCGCTTCGCAGACGCTCAATCACGGCGTCGTGGACAAAGGCGCCCGCATGAAGCCGGCTCACGCCCTTCTCGGTTCCGATCCACAGGTCTCCGGTGCGATCTTCCAGAAGCGCCCGGACGCTGAAGTAGGAGAGTCCTTCGCGGACGCCATAGCTGGTGAGGCCCTCCGGCCGCCAGCGACTCAATCCCTCGTCGGTGCCGATCCAGATGCTGCCGTCCCGGCCTTGCAGGAACACGCGAACGAAGTCGTTGATCAGCCCCTGCCTTTTCGTGTATTGCGCCGACTGCGACCCGCTGAGACGGAACGCGCCGTGTCCCTCCGTTCCAATCCACAGCACCCCGGAGCGGTCGCGGAATATGTTGCGGGTCCTGATGCCGGCCAGAAGCCCGGGAAACCGGTATGGAACCGCCTCTTCGCCCGCGAACCGGTACAAACGCGTGCTGGCGACCCAGAGGGCGCCGTCGCGGTCCTGATAGATCGTGCCGAAGTCCGAATCGGCCGCATCGGCGAGCGGGAACATGCTCACTGCCGTCCGGCTCAATCGCAGCAGTCCCGTCTGCGTGCCCACCCAGACATTCCGCTCCATGTCCTCGAACAGCGACAGTACGGTGTCGCTGGGGAGGGACTCCGGCGCGGTGAGCTTGGAATACTTGCCCTCACGGTGCAGGATGATCCCTTCTCCGATGGTGCCGATCCACAGCGTCCCGTCCCGGCCTTCCCGGAGGACCCGAACGGTATTGGAGACTTCCGGCACTCGGACGAAGCCGCTGCCGTGACGCTCCATCCGTTGCAGGCCGGACACCGTGCCCACCCAGAGTGCTCCATCCTTTGTCGCGAGGATGGACTTGATCCTGTTCTCGCTGAACCCGCCCTTGAAGCGGTGCTCGACCGCTGAGTTTCCCTCCAGCATCAGGAGCGAGGATCCGCCCACCCAGAGCCGGTGGTCACTGTCCTCACGGATGGCGTGCACGGCTACCGTGGGTATGCCCGAGCGGCCGTCCACTCGCGCCAGCCCATTTCCGGCCATCCGGAACAGCCCGTCGTCGGTTCCCACCCAGACCTCTCCGCCGTGGTCCTGATAGACGGTGCGGACAAAGCCGTTGCTCAAGCCCTCTTTTTCGGAATAGGACCGAAAGACCCCGCTCTGGTAGCGCACCACCCCGCCGCCGTCGGTGCCGATCCAAAGGGCGCCGTCTTTCGACACCATCAGGCAGAAGATGCTGTTCTCATGGAGGGCCGGGGTATTCTCACGATCGAAAACCACCAATTGGGCGCCATCGAAGCGCACCAGGCCGCCGCTGGTGCCAATCCACAAATACCGGTCCGGGGTTTGCGCGACCGCCTGAACGGTCTCTTCCGGGAGGCCATCCTGCGTCTGCCACACGCGCCGGGAATAGCCCTCCAGCCCGCGCCGCGGTGGCGCCGCCGGCATCTGCAACGCCAGCGCACCTACCGCAACACACGCGAGCCCCATGCGAGCCACGCTCTTCACCCCGTGGAAGTATTGTACCCGATGCCAGACCACGTTGGGCTGCCAGTGAGACGTCAACAAGAGTGGTTCAATGGGTGGGCGGCTCAGGGCGCAGCCCGCAGCGGGTCGGAAATCTCAGGCGATGGTGCTGGAGGTGGGGGTCGAACCCACATGCCCAGTGAAGGGCGCGGGATTTTGAGTCCAAGAAGGCCAGTTCGGGTGAAATCGGGCGAGGCCTGCAGAGTGCGCTAAGTCTCTGGCGAGTAACCGTTTCCAATCCACAAGCCTTCGTTCCAGTCAGGCGCAGAACGGCCGAAATTGGCGGAGTTCGCACACCATGCGCACACAAGCTGTGGCTTGGGTTTCTGTTGACGATCGCCGAAGAGACCGAAAGCGCCCGAGGGGACCACAACGGGCGTGGTGGCGGGCTGCGCCGGTGGTGAGACGCTCGTGGTCGGCTCAGCGTCTGCCCTCTTGCATCGACGGGGGCCAGTCAGTTGTTGGCCCGCAGCTCCGTCTCAACAGCAGCGCCTCCAAATGGGGGACCGAGCCGATCTCATCGCGGATGAAGCGGTAGAAATCCAGGACGCCGATGCCGTCTGGTCTCACGTGGGAATTGCTAACTTCAGGCAGGCCCCGCCGCCGGGCGGGGCTTCACCCAGCCACACGCGTCCGCCGTGGCGCTCGATAATTCTCTTCGCGATCATCAGTCCTATGCCGGCGCCGGGATACTTCTCGCCCCACAGGCGTTTGAACGGCCTGAAGATCTGGTCGTGTTCCCGCGGGTATGGAATGATCCGTCCGTCGAACCTCGCGAGCGGAAGCGCATTCTCCGCCTGCTCGTCGAGGATGTGACGTTAATCAACGGAGAGACGATCCAGGTCCATGTTCGCCTCCGCGGTGGCGCCACCCGAAGCCTCACTCTGGCCAAACCGTTGCCGATCGCTCAGATTCGGAAGACCAAGCCGGAAGTCGTCGCCGAGATCGATGCGCTGCTGGACCATTACTGTGATCGCGAGGTAGCGGAGATCCTGAACCGGCAAGGGCGGCGGACCTGGCAGGATGAACCGTTCAACCTCAAAAAGATCGCGCACATCCGGCAGGCCTTCAATCTGAAGTGCCGCTATAGACGGCTGCGAGCAAGAGGACTGCTGACCGCCAAAGAGATGAGCGCGCGGCACGGTGTGACGACCACTACAATCAATCTCTGGGGAAGAGAGGGACGGCTCAAGAAACACCGCTACGACAATGTCCGGCGATGCCTATACGAACCGGTGGACGACAGCGCCGTCATCAAGGGCCGCGGAGGCCGACAGCCCAAGCAGCCACGTTTCACCTTTGCGCAAGCGGGATGACGTGCAGTGTGAAACATAAGCCTTCCGATCCGGATCTCTCACGCGGCATGGCATGGCCACCGCACCGTAGTGCGCCAGCACGTCGCGGTAGAGCGGATTGAGAGCAGGATCGTAAATGTCTGGGGCGAGCACGCCTTCACCCAAGTTATCGAGGACCACCACGCGCACCGCGCCGCCCAGGCGGCGAAAGGCCTTCTCATGCAGTTCGGCCCAGGTCTGCGAGCTGGAATGAAAGACCAGCAAGCGGACCGACTTGCGGCTGTAGCCGAGCGTCATCACGAACAGCCGCATGCGCCGGTACTTGCCGCTGGCCGGGTCGCGGACCATCGGGCCAGTTCCGTAATCGACCTGCGCCTCTTCCCCAGGGGCGGTCTCGATCACCACGCGGGCCTCGGGCGACTGGGATCCGCGGAGCTTGCCGACGAAGCGCTTGACGCTCTCATAGCTGCGAGCGAAGCCGTAGTCGGAAACCAAGTCCTGCCAGATCGCCATGGCGTTGCGGCCTCGACCGAGCCCGATCTCGATCGCTTCCCGGTAGGCTTCGCAGGCGCTCGCAGTTGGGTTGCGCTTGGGGCGCGGCAGCCCTGGTTCTGCCGCTTGGTCGCTCGAAGCTGGCAGGGCGGAGTCGGCGGTCACCGCCGCTCCGTTGGCCGGTTTTGCGGCCCCAGAGTCGGTGGTCACCTCAATGGCCGGTTTTGCCGCGCCAAAGTCGGTGGTCACCTGGGTGGCCGGTTTTGCCGGTGCCGGCGCAGGCCGCCCCCGAACCCCCTGCGGCCGCGGCTCAATTCCGGCGGCTCGCAGATACCCGGCCGCGGTCTCTCGACGCACACCGATGGCCCGCTGGATGCGCCGCAGCGACCAGCCCAGCCGTCCCAGTGCTATAACTTGCTGTTTCTTTTCTTCGCTCAAGACATTGCTCATGCCGACCGAGAGGTTAAACTCTCGTCGGTGTCAATGTCCTGGGTGATGATCTCACTGGCCGGTTTTCAGGTGACCATCAGTGGCCGGTTTCGGGTGACCCCCGAGGGGTGTTTCTCGCTGGCACTTGCCAGCGTATCGTGGAGCAGCCCGGGCGCTCCCGACAGCTACGTTCTTGTTTACAATGCCGAGCATCGCATGCTCACGCTCTTCGCCTGCCTGCGCGCGTTCCTTCGCCCACGTCACGGCCTTGGTCACGAGATTCTCGCCCTGCACCAGCAGGTCGCCGTGCTCAAGTCCAAACATCCACGGCCGCGTTTCAGTACCCTCGATCGCCTGTTCTGGGTGGCGCTGCGAACCGTTTGGCCGCGATGGATGGAGGCGCTCAACCTGGGCAAGCCCGAGACCGTCGTTGGATGGCATCGCGCCGGCTTCCGGCTCTACTGGCGCCTGCGCTCGCGTGGCGGCGGACGCAAGATCGGCGGCGACGTGTTCGAGATCGTCCGGCGCATGGCGCACGAGAACCCTTCCTGGGGCGCTCCGAGAATCCACGGCGAACTGCTCAAGCTGGGCTTCGTTATTTCCGAACGCACGGTGTCGCGGTACCTGGTTCGCAGGCTGCCGCGACCCGGCGACGCCGCCAAGAACTGGCTCGCGTTTCTGGGGAACCACCGCGAGGCGATCGCGGCGCTGGATTTCTTCACCGTTCCGGCCATGGCCTTCCGCCTGCTCTACTGCTTCTTTGTGATCGATCACGGACGGCGCAAGATCCTGCACTTCAACGTGACCGCTCACCCAACGGCCGACTGGGTGGTTCAACAGCTTCGAGAGACGTCCTCGGACTCCGATCATCACCGCTACTTCGTCCTGGACCGGGATGCCAAGTTCAGCCGGGAAGTGCTCGACTTCCTCGACTCGTCCGGCATCGAGGCTGTCCGAACGAGCGTGCGCAGTCCTTGGCAAAACGGCGTGGCGGAACGCTGGGTTGGCAGCGCGCGCCGGAATTGCTTCGATCACGTGATCGCGCTGGACGAAGCGCATGTCCGGCGTCGGGCCCGCGAGCACATGGCCTACTACCACGCGGACCGCACCCACGATGGGTTGGGCAAGGATACTCCGAGCGGCCGGGCAGTGGAGCCGAAGCCGGCGGGAGCGGCGCTGATTTCGCTGCCGCGCGTTGGCGGTCTTCACCATCGATACGCGTGGAAGGCCGCGGGCTAACCCGAGGGCGACACAGTCGCGGGCCGGCCGCGACGAGCAGCGGACGTGTCGCCTGGGATGTGAACTTGCGCCCTTCACGCACCGTTGGACCTGGCCGAACACGCCCCGAGCGCCCCTTGTGCCCGGCGAGGCGACCACATCTCCTCCGACTCCCGCCCGCTTAACATGCCCCTGAACCTCCCGGACTCCTCCGGATTCGATTGTGGCGACCGACAGGGAATCTGGAACTCCGGATTTGCCCTGGCGGTGACGCCGATTTTATTCTGTATGAAGACGAAGGCGTGAACTATGCCTACGAGCGCGGAGCGCGTTCGACGATCCCGTTCCATTGGGACGACCGGACGCGCACCTTGTCGATCGGGGAGCGCAAGGGAACTTACCCCGGCATGATTGCCAATCGCGAGTTCACGGTCCACCTGGCAGGGACCGGTGCATCGGGCGACAAGCGCGTGCAGTACGCGGGACGTAAACTGAGTCTCATGCTCAAGTAGATCATGAGCCGGACTCTGAAGTACCAGCTAAGGAAGGGCCCAAGGAGAATATTGTGAAGCGCAGAGATTTTCTCACGAAAGGCACGGTGGCCGCGGGACTGGCCGGTTCCACGAATCTGCTCGAACCGCTCGAGGCGGCCCAAAGCACCGCGCCCAAAACGGCGCCGGCCGCCGCGAAGGCACCTCCGGCACAGGAGGAGATTCGCTCCGCCGGATACCTCGAGCGCGCGAAGCAGGACAAGTTTCTGCCGAAGCCGCCGGTGTTGGCCGAACCAGTGCGGCCGGGCGACGTGCCGATCTCGCCGATGCCGCTCGCGGAGCGGGTCCGGCGCAAGGTCGTGCCGCGCCGGGGCATTTGCAGCATCACGGCTGCCAGCGATGCGCTTCTCACCTCCGGCAATGGGGCGATGAGCATCGAGACGGCGTGCCATCCATACTCGGAGCAGATCGTTTTCCGTCACGAAAGCCTGTTCACGCCGCGCAGACGGCCCTTCGAGGCGCCCAAGATCGCCGGTGTTTTTTCGCAGGTGCGGCAAATGGTGCTGGACGGGAAGTACCGCGAAGCCGCCCGGCTCGGCTACGAGGAGTGGCGCAAGACTCCCATGCCCCCCGGAATGGGCGGGTTCGGTGGAATGGCGTTCGCAATGCGCCTGGAGTCTCCCAGGACCGAGTCCGTCAAGAACTACCTGCGCACGGCCGATTTCGAAAGCACCGAGTTGAAAGTTCACTGGACGGACGAGCGCGGCGAATGGGTTCGCCGGACCTTCGCGTCACGGCCCGACAACGTCGTGGTTCAGTGGCTGACCGCGCCGGAAGGACAGCCGCTGAACGTCCGGGTCACGATGCAGAGGTCGACGGCGGCAAGGGGCCGCGGTGCGGGCGGAGGAATGGCCAGCCCGGTCGCGCGCCCAGGAGCCGCCCCCCAGGGCGGCGGACAAACCAATGTCCAGCAGGACTTCAACGAGCAGCGGCTGATCCTCAAGGGCGTGTTGGACGCCTCGGTGAACAACAGCGGCTTCGCCAGCGTGACCCGCGTGGTGCGCAACGGCGGCTCGTCCCGCATGGAGGGCGACACGCTGGTGATCGAGAACGCGTCGTCCCTGATGCTGCTCACGCGCATCGAGCACTTGCCCGACTACAGCGAGGAGCGCGTGGATGCGGTCCGGCAGTCGCTGGAACGGCTCACCCCGGATTACGAGGCGCTGCTCGATCGCGCCCGCAAGGTGCAGTCGGAGATGATCAACCGGGTCACCGTCGATTTCGGCGGCGCCTCGCAATACGGTCTCTCTTCCGAGGAGCTTCTCTCCGAACAGCGGTCGAGCCCGGGCTATTGCGGCGCTTTCCTCGAGAAGCTGTTCGAAATGTGCCGCTACTGGTTCATCCTGACCAGCGGGAAGTATTGCACAATGTCGGCCGAGACGAACGCCAACATCAACCTGCAGATCGCGCCTGGCGTGCAGGGAGATCACCGGGAAGGCATGGATGCCTACTTCAACTGGATGGAGAGCCTGTACCCGGACTACCGCACCAACGCCAAGAACATTTACGGCATGCGCGGCGCCCACTATTCCCTCACGCCGACCAAGGACGAGGGCGTCGACAAGATGTACGACTACGCCGGCTCAACCAGCGAGATGTGGCCGCATCCCTACTGGCTTTCCGCCGGAGGCTGGTGCGTGCGCCCGTTCTGGGACCGCTACCTGGCAACGGGGGACCTGGATTTCCTCCGCAATCGCGTGGTTCCGGCCTACAAGGACCTGGCGCTGTTCTACGAGGACTTTCTCACGGTCACCGACAAGAACGGGAACTACATCTTCGTCCCATCCTTCTCGCCGGAGAACCATCCCAACAACCTGACCGCTTCGTGCATGCTGGTGATCAACTCCAGCATGGACATCTCCGTGTGCCGGGAAGTGCTGGTCAATTTGATCACGGCCTGCGAACTGCTGGGCATTGAGGCCGGCAGCGTCCCGAAGTGGAAGGACATGCTGGCCAAGCTGCCGCCCTACCTGCTGGAACCGGACGGCGCCATGAAGGAATGGTCGTGGCCCTCGCTGGCCGAGCGCTACAACCAGCGCCACATCTCTCATCTCTACGGCGCCTGGCCGGGCGACGAAATCGACCCGGACCGCACGCCGCAACTGGCCAAGTCCGTGGTGATCGCCAACCGGCATCGCGTTCCGGAGCGGCTGGCCGCGCATGGCCGCTGCCACCGCGCGCTGGTGGGGGCGCGCCTCAAAGACAGCTACATGGTGGATAGCGAACTGCGGCAGATGATTGAAGAAGGCTACGTCGGCCCGACGCTGCGGTGTTCGCACGACCCCTACGCCTGGCCCATGCCGGACGCGCAGGGCGGCCTTCAACTGATCCTGATCGAAATGCTGGCCTACTCGCGTCCCGGCGTCATCGAGGTGCTCCCGGCCCTTCCGCCGACGCTGGGGAAAGGCGCGATCAACGGAATGCTGCTGCGCACGTTCGCGCGGCTCGACAAACTGGCCTGGGACATGGACGCCCGGACCGTAGACCTCACAGTTACGTCGGCGCGAAAGCAGGATGTCACGCTGATTGCCCGGCACGGCATCGAAGCGGTTTCGGCCCCCGCCGGAGTTCTGGCGGTGAAGCCGCAGCCCGGAAAGGCCGCCTGCGACCTGCATTTGCCGCAAGGAAAACCGGTAGAGATCCATTTGAAGATCGGGCAGCGCAATCCGATGGATTGGATCCATTGGGTGGCTTAATGCTCCCAGAACGAGAGGTCAGGAGAAGACACATGAAGCGCAGAGATTTTCTGAGGACAAGCGGGGCCGCTGCCGGTCTGGTGGGGTCGCTGAACGCATCGCCGGCGCTCGCCGCGGCCGAAGGTGATCCCCAAAAGACATCGGAACGGACCGGAGCGCCGCCAGTGGATAATCGCCCGGCTGAATATGTTCGCCGCGCGCAGAAGGATCCGTTCCTGCCCAAGCTGCCGGCGCCCGGGAGATCGTATCCGATCACGCCCATGCCCCTGGCGGAGCGGATCAGGCGGAAGATTGTGCCGCAGCGGGGCTTTTGCAGCATCGCGCCCGCCGAAGCGGTCAACGAGAGCCTCATCTCCGGCAACGGAGCGATGAACATCGAACTGATGGGCGATCCCTATTCGGAGCAGATCCTCTTCCACCACGAAAGCCTGCTCATGCCGTGGAAGAAGCCCGTGGCGGCGCCGAACATCGCGGACATTTTCCCGCAGGTGCGGCAGTTGGTGCTGGAGGGGAAGCACACCGAAGCCATGTCTCTTGCCCTCCAGCGTATGAATGAAAGCCCGATCAAGCCGGACACAGATCCGCACCCCACGGTTCCGGCGTTCCTGATGCGGCTTGAGTCTCCCAAAAGCGCGCCGGCCAAGGACTATCTCCGCACCGTGGATTTCGAGAGCGCTGAATTGAAGGTCCACTGGAGCGACGATCGCGGCGAGTGGGTTCGTCACGCGTTCGCATCCCGGCCTGATAACGTCATCGTTCAGTGGCTCACCGCGCCGGCCGGTCAGCCGGTGAATGTACGAATCTCCTTGCATCGGTCCGCCCGGTGGGAGATGCGTTCCGGGTTGGATTGGGGCAGCCATGCAGGAATCGGCGCCACGTCGCCCGACCGCGAGACGTTCAATCTGGGAGCGAACGGAGCGCCTCCCAAAATAGCGCCTCCGAAGGGCGTCGAAGCCTGCGAGGTCCGGCAGGACTCGAACGAGCAGCGGCTGATCTACAGGTGCCGCCTGGATCCCTCCGTCGACAACAGCGGCTACGCCGGCGTGGTTCGCGTGGTGCGCAAGGGCGGTTCGGCGCGGATGGATGGCGACACGCTGGTGATCGAGAACGCATCGTCCGTGATGCTGCTCACGCGCATTGAATACTTCTCCGATTACGGCGAGGACCGCGTGGAAGCGCTGCGCCAGGCGGTCGAAGGGCTGGTCCCGGACTACGCGGCGCTGCTCGGGCGGGCCCGCAAGGTCCAGTCGGAGATGCTCAACCGCGTCACCGTGGATTTCGGCGGAGCCCAGCAATACGGCGTGTCCGCGGAGGAACTTCTGACCGATCAGCGCTCGAGGCCGGACTACTCGGCCGCGCTGCTGCGCAGAGTCTTCGAAATGGGACGCTACTGGTTCATCCTCACCAGCGGCAAGTACCCCAGCATCGCGGCCGAGACCAACGCCACCATCGACCTGCAAATGGCGGGCGCCGTGCAAGGCGGCTTGCGGGAAGGCATGGAAGCCTACTTCAAGTGGATGGAGAGCCTGGCCCCGGATTTCCAGGCCAACGCCAAGAACATCTTCGGTCTTCGCGGCGCCTCGTATCCGCTCTTTCCGGACAAGGGAATCGGCGCCAGTTTCTACTACACTGGCAACTCCGCATTCGGAGTCTGGCCCTACTGGATTTCCGCCGGAGGCTGGCGTCTGCGCCAGTTCTGGGACCGTTACCTGGTCACCGGAGACGTGGACTTCCTGCGCAACCGCGTGGTTCCGGCTTTGAAGGAACTGGCGCTGTTTTACGAGGATTTCCTGACGGCCACCGACAAGAATGGGAACTACATGTTCGTCCCCTCCATCTCGCCGGAGAACGTGCCCGCCAGCATAAACCCCTCCGGACCGGTGCTGATCAACGCCACCATGGATATCGCGGTGTGCCGGGAAGTCCTGACCAACTTGATCCAGGCCTCCGAGATTCTCGGCTCCGACGCCGGCAGCGTATCGAAATGGAAGGACATGCTGGCCAAGATGCCGCCCTATCTGCTCGAACTGGACGGCACGCTGAAGGAATGGGCGTGGCCCAGGCTGCAGGAGCGGTACGCCCACCGGCACGTGTCTCATCTCTACGGCGCCTGGCCGGGCGACGAAATCGATCCCGACCGCACTCCGCAACTGGCTCGAGCCGCGGAGATCGCCGGCCGAAGGCGCACCTTCGATGTGATGGCCACTGCGGTCGCCGGTCAGACGATGGCTGCTTTTGCCCGCTGCTATCGCGCTTTGGTTGGGGCGCGGCTCAAGGACAACATCATCGTGGACGTCCATCTGCGGCAATTGCTCGAGCAGGGCTACGTCAGCTCTTCGCTCCGGTGTTCGCGCGAGCCTTACGGCCAGCTCCTGCCGGATGCGCACGGCGGCATCCCGGCGATCGTGATGGAGATGCTGCTCTACTCGCGCCCCGGCGTGATTGAGGTCCTTCCGGCGCTTCCGGAGACTCTGGCAAAGGGTTCGATCAGCGGCATGCTGGCCCGGACCTTCGCCAGGATCGACAAGTTCGCTTGGGACATGGGCGCCAGGACCGTGGAGTTGACCGTCACCTCGTTCCGCAAGCAGGATGTCACCCTGATGGCGCGTTACGGGATCGAAGCGATCACCGCGCCGGCGGGTGTCCTGGCGGCGCCGCTCCAGGCCGGCAGGGCCAACATCGATGTTCATTTGCCGGAGAACAAGCCGGTGACCTTCCATCTAAGACTGGGACGTCACAAGCCGCTCGATTGGGTCGCGCAGGCTGCTCGCGCCTGACGCATGAGGTAAGACCGGCCGGACAAGCGGGCGCGCATGGCAGTGATGGCCTTCGACGCGCCCCAGTCTGGCCGGCATTGCGGGCCGAGACTTGAGCAGTGTGGCGCGCCCATCCACAGCGCGGCAGCCCCTCGGTCCGTTTCGACGGGAATCGAGACGGTTGGTAGCCCTTGGTGTCGGCGCGAAACCTGTCTCTCCAAGATCAGTTCGTGACAGGGTTCGTCTCGGGGATTTGGGGAGGGGCGGGTCTTAATTACGAAATCACCGCGCCCGCTGGGCTTGTAAGCGCTCGAAACAAAGAACATGGCGACATCGGCCAATCCGCAACCTCGCAGCCGGGGCCCGGCTATTCTGGCCTCCTGGCCATCAGCGATTATGCGTCTCGTACCAGCGCCGCCGGTTGCATCGTGTGGCCCGGCCGCTCGCGCCGGAGCTGGCCTCCGACGAATCTGCGCAGTCGGCGGCGCGCAGCCTGCGAGAGGGCATGAAAGAGATGTTCACGCTACAGCGGCTGCAGATTCCGTCCTCGCTGCACAAGTGTCTGGCGACCACAAACATCATCGAAAGCCCGCAGAGCGGGGTCCAGAGACGGACAGATAACGTCGCGCGCTGGCGCGACGCTGATATGGTCGAGCGTTGGGTGGCATCGGCCTGGCTGCTTTGCGTTCCGGCCGCCGCCGTGAACGCACGCCACACGATGACGCGCGCGGCGCAACAGATCCCTCCGGAAGCTTTTGTGAATCCGCGCGGCCCGGTATCCATTCGGACCGCCCGGATTTGCCGGCGGGTAACAGGTACGAACTGTCACCACGCGGTCGTCACCGGCCGCACCCGCAGCTGGTTCACGTTTCTTGATGTCGTGAGCAGCGCGGACCACGTTCTGGCTACGCGCAACAGTCCTCAAATTTCGGTCCGGAGTTCCCCGCTGTCGCGCAAATCGGATTCAGCGGCGCGGGGCGAACAGCATCGCGGCCGTTTCGTTGAGGTTGTTGCGCCACACGCTCCAGACGTGGGAGCCCTCAGTCTCTTTGTACGTTACAGTCAGCCCCTTGGCCTTTAGCATGTCAACGAACTGCCGGTTTGCCCGATAGAGGAAATCCTGCTTTCCGCACGACACCCACAGAAGCCGCAGCTTCTTGTTGGCGACGGCCGGCTCGGCCAGGACCTTCTGGAACGCCTGTTCCGTGTTCATGAACTGGCCTCCCACGGCCGCGCTGAAGCCGAGGACCCAATGGAAGACGTCGGAGTGGTTGAGGCCGATGCTCAGCGCCTGGCCGCCTCCCATCGAAAGCCCCGCGATGGCGCGGTGATCCGCATCGGTGTGAACCCGGTAGTTTCGCTCCACCAGCGGGATCACATCTTCGAGCAGGTCCTTCGGAAATCGCTCGGAGAACATGCCCGTCTCCCCGGGGATGCGGAACAGCGGTCCCACATTGGCGCCCTGAAGCGCGTGGCCTTGGGGCATCACGACAATCATGGGCTGCGCCTTGCGGTCGGCGATGAGGTTGTCGAGAATGATGTTGGCGCGACCGTCCATCACCCACCCGTTCTGCGCCTCGCCGTTTCCGTGGAGGAGATAGAGCGCCGGATACTTCGCTGAGCTCTTGTCATAGCCGGGCGGCGTGTAGATCCACAGCCAGCGGGTGACCCCCATCGCCTTCGACTCGTAGAGCACCATGCGCACTTCGCCGTGAGGGACGGGCCGGGAATCGTAGTAAGCCGGCTCGTCGCCAGGGACCTCGACGAAACTGGACATGGCCAGGCCCGGCGCCGTGGGCTTGATGGCGGGGTTCGATGGGTCCACCACATCCACACCTTGCACCCGGAAGTTGTAGATCCAGATCTCCGGCGGAAGCGGACCCACGGTTGTCGACCAGATCCCGTCCTCGTCCCTGGTCATTGCTTGCGGGCCCCGCCCCTGCAGGATCTCCCCCACCAACTCCACCTTGGCGGCCTCGGGGGCGCGGAACCGGAGCGTGACAGTCTTGTCGGGATTGACTTCGGGAGACCGCAGCGCGTTCACCGGCGTGGAGAACCCACTGCCCCGCCGTGGCGCGCTTCCCGAGGAGGGTGGCTGCGCGGCCAGGGTGGCCAGCGCCGCTAACCCACAAATGACGGCCTTCGCATGAGTTGTCATGGCTTCTGTCATTTCCTGAATAGACCGAGGTCGAAAGCGTCGGCCATCGCCTGGTTCGCCGCGTCGTTGGGATGAATATGGTCGCCGGGGTCGAACTCGGGCTTGATGCGGGCGGGGCGCTGTGGATCCCGAACCACTGCGTCAAAGTCCACCATCGCATCGAAATTGCCCTTGGCTCGAATCCATTGGTTCACTGCCTGCCGGATCGCTTCCCCACGTTCCGACGCGAGGAACACGCCCTCCTCCGGCATGATGGTTGCGCCCACTACTTTGATGCCGTGCAAGTGGCAGCGCGCGATGATCTGCCGGTATCCCCAAATCAGCTCGTCCGCGGTCAGCGCATTCGGTCCATCCGTCCGGCCGCGGAGATTGATGTCGTTGATTCCTTCGAGCAGAATCACCCACCTCACGCCGGGACGGCTCAAAACATCGCGATCGAAGCGCGCCAGCGCGCTCAACCCGGCGCCGTCTCGCAGCACCTGGTTGCCGGAAATGCCTTGATTGACGACGGCGGCACGCCGGGTCTTCCCGGTTGCCTGCAACCGCCGCGCAAGCAGCGCAGGCCAGGCGCGCTCGGCGTCGCGGGTGGTGGAAAATCCGTCCGTGATCGAGTCGCCCAAGGCGACTATTGTGAACGCATCCGCGGGTGCGGCGACCTCCACGCTGGAAAGCCAAACGTAGGAGGCCATGATGGCGGGTTCGGGCATGATGGCGGAACCAGCCACGTCCCCTTTGGAGATATAGGCCGTGCGCAGTCCCAGCATATGGGTCGTAGGCGCTCCTGTATCGCGGGGAAGGTACAGCGAAACAGCCAGATCGGAGAGCGGAGCGACATCCAAATCCGCCGGGTCGCTCACCGCCAACACGCCGGGCTGAATGGTGAAGGACGACCTCCCGCCGAAAGTCAGAACACGATCGGTCCCATCCACGATAGCGCCGCCTGCCTTGTGGACGGCGATGTGAGCGGCCCCGATTTCCAGCGGCTGCGCGTTGAGCATGTTCGACAACGCGATCCGCACTCGACTGCCGCCGAGACTCGCGCGTGCGATCATTCGAACTGTCTGGTCCGCGAATGTCTGGGGCACAGGGAATGCCATCGGTCCGCCGCGCCCCCCCTGAGGCGGACGTGCGTCTCTCCGCTCAGCCACAGGCTTGGGCTCTTGGGCTTCCGGAGCTGGAGCGCTCGGGGCTGCCACAGCCGGGGCCGGGCCTCCTCGACCACTGCCCCGCGGGCCGAATGTCATTGGCATCAGTTGCTGGGCGGTGGCCCAAGTGGTCACCCAACGCTCACCACCCGGGCGCCGCCGCGACTCTGGGCCAGCCCAGGCCACGACAAGAGACAAAGCGCGGCGGCGAGAAATGTCGAGAGGCAAGTCCTGATCCAGCTCATTGGTAGTTCCTCCGTCTCACTACACGCCGGCAGCTACGGGCGGCATTCGAAATTGGCCGCATCCTGGGGGTCGCCCGCACCCTTGTAGTGCGCGTGGAGCGGATACCCGCACAAAGGCCGGCTGCGTCCTGGAAGTGCGCGCCCGGTCGCCACGAGCCGCTCGGGCGCGACGCCCTGTTCCACCCAACTTACGATCGCCGACAACGCATCGAAAGTATCGAGCGCCGCCGCGCCCCCACCGCAGTGTCCCATCCCTGGCGAAAGAAACAATCGGCTCCAACTCCGGACCTGCTCAGGTCCCCCGTTCGCCTTGGTCATGCGCTCGTAGTAGTCGACAGTGTCTAGCGGCGAGAACCAAGGGTCGCTGAGGCCGTGCCAGAAGATGAGTTTCCCTCCATGGCCCGAGAAGGTGTTCAAGTTGGTCCACTTCGAAGTCCCCGTGAGGGCCTGGGCCGGGTCCGATTCCGCCCTCTCGACGGCGGCATCCACGTCCATTCCAGTCTCGGTGAACGGACGGCCTACGGGATTCATGCCGCCGAGAAGCAGCCCGGGAATCCCCTGCGTCGCCGCGATGCCCGTATCGAAGGGAAATCCCGGATAGACCTGCCGCCCTTTCGAGTCCTTGGGGCCCGCGAAGGCTTTCTTGAGAACCTCCGCCTGCTTCATCGAGAGACAGCCTTCGGCCTTGGATCCGGCGCAAACGATCATCTTGGGATCGAACTGGCACTGCGTGTTAAACACCATACCGTCTTTCAGGCCGTCAGCGGCGTCACATGCATTCAGCAGGCCGTCGATGACGGCCTGCTTTTCGCCATCCGACAGCGCACTACGCGTGATGGGAAGCCCCTGCTCGTTCTTCGGCGCAGCCTCGTTCAGGGTGACAGCAACCCAGCGATCGCCGATGCCCGAGAAGGCGGTGCGCATCGCCGGCGCTCCGGCCACGATCCCGTCGAAATACGTCGGGTAGCGCTGAGCCATCAGCATTGCCTCGCGTCCACCGGTCGAGCACCCGGCGAAGTACGAATGGTCCGGCGGCTTGCCGTAGTACTGCGCGATGATGCGCTTGGCGACCTCTGTGAAGCGGCCGATGGCCGCATACGCGAAGTCGAGGCTCGCCTGTTGGTC
>Ga0187866_1000747_pt1 | contig 34942 bp, 25 predicted proteins | sample June2016WEW_11_1_3_FD_133013 | JGI IMG/M metagenome (GOLD analysis project Ga0187866, IMG submission 133013) | Peatland microbial communities from SPRUCE experiment site at the Marcell Experimental Forest, Minnesota, USA - June2016WEW_11_150 | ecosystem: Environmental > Terrestrial > Soil >...
AAATGAGGACCCTCAGTCACACCAATACCTTCAACGACAGGAGCATTCCATGGATATCCTTCCCGAGCTCGTTGCGCGTCGCGCCCGATGCAGCATCGCCGCCGACCCGCTGCCCGTCGAGCAAATACAACGGCTGCTTTGCGCCTCGATCCTCGCCCCATCCTGCGCCAACACCCAGCCATGGCGTATCGTCGCCATCACCGGAGAGCGCCTGCCCGCCGTTCGTGAGGCTTTGAGTGAAGGCAACAAGTGGGCCACGCGGGCGCCCCTCATTGTCTTAATGGCAACCAAGGCTTCCCTGGACATGCGGCTTGAGGCGGGACGGGACTACGCCTACTTCGATCTGGGCATGGCAGCCCTGGCCCTCATGCTTCAGGCCACGCGGGAAGGCCTGTACGCTCATCCCATTGCCGGCTACACGCCGTCGAAGGTGGCAAAGGCAGCAGGGCTCCCGGAAGATTTCGTTCCCCTCAGCCTCATTATCGTTGGAAAGCCGGGGGACGATTCCCTTCTGAACGAAGGCCAGAGCATGCGCGAGCATGGCCCGCGTCAGCGCAAGGGCTTGGAAGAAATCGCCTTCAGCGAATCATGGGAAAAGCCCTGGGGAATGGAGGAGTTCGGGGATCTGCTCAGTCGACAGGGCTCACGTCGGCCGTAGGGGACATAAAAGGACCGACACACCGTTCACTCAAGTTCATGAATTTGCAGACGGCCGTTCCCTTGGGCGTGTAGGAGAGCTCAGGGTCTTACACACGGTAGGATCACTTTTTCTCTGGGCAAGAAGGTATTTTGGAGATAATCTGAACGCATGGAGCTGAGCCGCGTAGGGTCGAAATGAGGCTCGTTGCGGCGGCGTCTCAGCAGCTGTCAGGTTTGCGCTTTTGTCCCCTCATGTGCTCCGTGATTCGTGATCAATCGGGTTCGCCCCGAATCAGCCACAACGCAGACTCCTTGCGGCACACAAACCTTGAATGGAAAAGGGAGTTCTGGTATTCTGGTCTTCTGTAGTAGCCTTCACGTTCCCGAGTACCGTGGCACGGAGTTGTTCCCTGCTTTGAGCTGGCGAGTCGCGAAAGGCTGAAAATGTCTACGGTCAACTGTCCCGCCTGTGGTGGCGCAAATCCGGATACTCACAGGTTCTGCTCTCAGTGCGGAGCCATGCTTTCCGGACAGGTCATACGCGCTGAAACGCAAGGCGATGAGGAGCTTCGGAAGGTTACAGTGATTTTTTCGGATCTCTCCGGCTATACAGCGATGTCGGAGTATCTCGGGCCCGAGGAAACCAAGGCAATCACCTCTCAGATCTTCAGTGAAGCCGCCGCGATCGCAAGGAAGAATGACGGCTGCCTCGACCGGCTGATTGGTGACTGCGCTTTGATCCTCTTCGGTATCCCCCACCTCCACGAGGATGACGTGGTCCGTGCGCTCATGACCGCGACGGAGATTCACGCCTTTGTCGAATCGCTCAACACCGCAGATCTCGTTGCGCGGATCGGCCGGCGGCTGGCGATGCACACAGGGGTGAACACGGGAACGGTTCTGGCGGGGCAGACAGACCTTGAGTCGGGGGTTGAGACGGTGGTTGGCGACCCGGTGAACCTTGCCTCGCGGTTGAAAGACGCGGCCCGAGGAGGCCAGATCCTCGTTGGGCCCCTCTGCTGGCGATATACGCGGGAAGAGTTCGAGTACAGGGCGCTGGAGCCTCTTTTCTTGAAAGGCAAGGAGAGGCCTGTTCAGGCCTATGAGCTCCTGTCGAGGAGGCCAAAGGAGGCTCGGAGCAAGGCAGGGGCGCTCGATCGAGAGGTCCATTCGGCGCTTGTCGGGCGGGAAAAGGAGCTGGAGCTGCTCGATCGGCAGGCTCTCAACCTCATCGCTGGAGAGGGGTCGATCGTCTTCGTGCGGGGAGAGGCGGGTGTTGGCAAGTCGCGCCTTCTGACAGAGCTTCGCAGGAAGGAGCGCATGGGAGGTGCGCTCCTTCTGGAGGGGAGTGCGCAGTCCATCGGGAAGAACCTCAGTTTCCACCCCTTCATCGAGATGTTGAACAGTTGGGCGGGGATCAAGGAGGAGGACTGTGAGAATGAAACTCGTCGAAAGCTGGAAGCTGCCGTCCAGGAGGCGACTCGAGAAGAAGCGGGAGAGATCTTCCCTTTCGTGGCCATCATGAGAGGGCTGAAACTGGAGGGCGCGTATGCGGAGAGAGTGAACGGCCTGCCGGGGGATGCGCTCGCCAAGTTGATTGCAAAAAGCGTTCGCGACCTCATCAGGGCGCTCTCGAGGCAGAAACCCGTGATTCTGTTTTTGGATGACTTGCACTGGGCGGATCAGAGCTCTCTGGAACTCTTAGAAGGGCTCTTCAGGCTGGTTGGGAAGGAAAGGGTGTGTTTCATTGCCGCTCTACGGCCTTCAGAGCCGAATACCGAAAAACTGGTGGAGAAGACCCAGGAGTTATACAAGGAACGCTCTGTGCTCATCGATCTTCCCACCCTGAGCGCAACCGATTCGGAGGAAATGGTCTCCCATCTGCTGAGAAATCGAGCCGTGTCGAAGAACGTTCTGGATCTACTCATCGAGAGGACCGGGGGCAACCCGTTCTTCATCGAGGAGATCGTGAGATCATGGATCGATGAAGGGGCAGTGAGGGTGTCCAAGGAGGGATTCCAGGTCACGGAACAGGTCCACGCTGGAGACATACCGTACACGATCAACCAGGCGATCATGGCGCGGGTCGACAGGCTGGGAGAGGAAACCAGGGAAGTGCTGAGGATCGCCGCTGTCATCGGACGGAGCTTCTTCTATCGGATCATCGCTCAACTGGCAGAGAACGTCGGATCGTTGGACTCGAAAATAGAGAACCTGAAGGCGATCCAACTCATCGACGAAAGAAGAAGATTGGAGGAGGTCGAGTTTCTCTTCAAACACGCTCTTGTGCAGCAGGCAATCTACGACTCCCTACTCGTTCGGGAGAGAAAGAAGCTCCATGCGCGTGTCGCACAGGTCATAAAAACCATCTTTGCGGAAAGGCTTGCGGCGTTCTACGGAGTCCTTGCATACCACTACTGCAAGGCAGAGGACTTCAGCAGCGCAAAAGACTTCATGATCAAGGCAGGCGAGGAGGCCATGAGGGCTTCAGCCAGCAGTGAAGCGATCAGGTACTTCAAAGAAGCACTCGACATCTACTATCACAGCCATGGCTCTGAAATCAATGCTCGGGAGATGGCGCTGCTGGAAAAGAATCTTGCGATAGCGTATTTGAACAAAGGGCTGCATTCCGAAGCGATCGGTCATTTCACCGCAGTGCTGAGGATGAACGGCATCTCAGAAAGCAGTCTTTTGCTGGTTAGAATGGTCACCTTACCGATCAAGCTTGTCTCTTGCCTAAGATCGATTTACATTCCTCTGTGGAACTGGAAGAGGAAACCTTCTGAGAAGGATATTGAAACAATCAATTTGATGGCTTTCAAAGGCGAGTCGCTGTTTAATGTCGACCCAAAGGGCTTCATATCCTTTCTCATCAACGCGTTCTACTTTGTTAAGAGCTTCGATCTATCCTACGTGTCTGCGGGTTATGGAATGCTTTCTTCTGTTGCAATGGCTTTTTGCCTAACGGGCATCTCCCTCAGGGTCAGCGACAGAATACTACGGTTCCTCGCTGAGAAGATTGACAGCAATGACATCAGGTCCCGTCTCCTCCACGAGCAAAGCGTGGCGACACAGAGCTATCTGGCAGGAAGCTGGTCGGATTGGCTTTTCGATGAAGCCTTGATAGTCGCAAACCTGAAACGGGGAGAGCTTTTTTTTACAATCAACTATCTTTCATGGGCTGGCAGAATATTCCTTCAGAGCGGCCGATTTCGGGAAGCTGAGAGTCTCGGCAACATGCTCGCTGACATCTCGAGTTCGTACGCGAGTGACTTCGCGCAAGCTATCAGGCATCTGCTTTGCACGAACCGATTGGTGCAAATGCGCAGAATAGAAAGTGCATATGCCGAGATAACGCGCGGCCTTGATTTCATAAAGAACACGAATTTTCTGATGCTGCATTTTATGTTAAATTACCTTAAGGTCCGGATCGATACTCTGCGAGGCGATACCGCAGGGGCAGAGCGGGCACTCGCAGACGCCACGAGAATGGATAAGGAACTAAAGGCATATGCTCACTACCGGAGCGGCTTTCTTCTGAGCGCCCTGCACTATTATTTCGCCAGGCTGGAGCAAAGCGTCAGAGTGGCGGATCGGAAGGCCGCTGAGAAATAAAGAAGGCTTTTCTCTGAGTGCTTGAGGAGGGAGCATAGGCTCTTGGCGAAAGTCGCGTCGGATCGAACCGAGGCATACCGAGTCACCGGCAATTACCATTGGCTCAGTGGCAGAACTCGCGTTGCCCTGGGATGGTGGAAAGCATCTCTGGACCAAGGTGACAAATTGGGGGCAAGGCTCGAGCTTTCTCGGACGTATTTTGAGATCGGCAGGCGCGTGACCTCCACTCTCATGTCACGCTCCCTTTCTGCCACGAAGAGGCAGATGCTCAGAGCGATGACGAATAGACATTTGGGCCTTACCGAGGAAGACTGTTTGTGCAGAGCTGAGATTCTCTTCAGAGAAATGAATCTGCAAAAGGACCTTGAGGAACTGCAAGAACTGAAGAGGGTTTCAGTAGAACCGCGCGCGGACATTCCTATCAAAGTGTAGTCGCTTTGGGGGCCCGGTTGCCGCGCTCGGCGTTGCGCGACTCGGCTGCGAAGCAGGAGGGCCGTGGGCGAGGGAAATCAGGCGATCCTATACATGACGAAGCCGCTGCAGGTTGTCCATTGTTTCGTCGAGGCGCTGCGCCAGGAGAGTAATGACCCCTTGGGCAAGTACCGGCCGCTCGTCCATCAGTTCCCAAAAGTCGTCAAGGAAATACGACAATTTTGTCGTCATACTAGGGGGATGGAGACCGTGCGGCCTCTCAGGTTCCCGATCACACTTCCAGAGCAAGAGCAACTGCCTGCTGCAAGTCCATGGCGTAGCCCCTCCTGAACGGTTCTTCCGCTCTTTCCCCGAAGGCAGCCCGAGCCTCCTCCACTTGCGTGAGCATCGATTCCAGCAAAGCAGGAAACGCCACCCCTGCTTTTTCTCGAAAGGATGTTATAGTGCCGAGCAGACAAAATGCAATATCTCCCTTTTTTGTCTGCAGTGCAATGGCGGCGAGGCCGCCCATTGCCATTACGATTCCAAAGCCATCGCCGAGCTCATTGAAGATGATGATGCTTTCTTTCGCTGCGGCCTCAGCGGCGCCTGCATCTCCACTACTCATTTTCGCAAGACCTCTGATTTGAAGCGCATACCCGAGATTTCTTCTATCGCCGAGCATCTTCCAGAGGGTTATGCTTTCTTCGATATCCTGACCGACTTCAGGCATCTTGCCCTCAAGGGCGAAGACCAAGGCTCGGAGGAATAAGGACCAGGCGATTCCCGACGGATCGCGGATTTCGCGGCTGATAGCCAGGCTCTCTTCCACTTGCGGGCGCGCCGCGGTTGTAACTCCCTGAAAGAAACTGACAAGCCCCAGCAACCCCAAAGAATAGGCTATTCCTTGTCTGTCTTCGACCGACTTGAAGAGTGTGTGGCTCTCTTTCAGCAAGTCTTGTGCCTCTTTCGGCTTGCCGCGGTCATTCGCCATCCATCCGAGGTAAAACAGGTCCCAAGCCAGGTTCTTTTGATCTCCCAGCTTCGTGTTCAACGCCAGACTCTGATTCAGGAAATCAAGCGCGGCCTCGTGGTCACGCTGATTGAACGCAAGAGCGCCAGCTCCAAGCAGCGCCTTTGCGCGCGCCGCAGGTTCCCCGTCCGCACAGCTCTCGAAGATCTGCGCGAGCAATTGTCGTCCCTCCGTCCAATGCCCACGCGCAAGCCAGAAGCGCCAGAGCGAGCCTCCCAACCTGAATCCTTCGGAAGAGCGGCAGCGTACAAGGCAGCTCACTGCGGAACGAATATTGTCTCGCTCCAGCTCGAGGTGTTCGAGCCATGCCACACGGTCCGCTGTGGTCAGTCTCGGCTCAATGCCTTCGACAAGCTGCGTGAAGTATCTTGCGTGTCTCAGCTCCAGAGTCGAATGGTCGGGTTCATCCGTGTTCTTCTCTTTTGCAAAGAAGTGAATCGTGTCGAGCATCCCGTATCGGATTGCATTTCCTTTTTCCGTAGTCGTTACCATGTTCTTGTCGACGAGACGGCTGAGCGTCTCCAGCACCTGGTCTTCCGACAGCTCTGCGCCTCCGCACACCTTTGCCGCCGCATCAATCGTGAATCCGCCGACAAACACCGAAAGCCTTCGAAACAAGAGCTTCTCTTCGCCTGTGAGGAGCGCGTAGCTCCATTCGATGAGCGCGTGGAGTGTTTGTTGCCTCGGAAGCGCTGTCCTGGTTCCCACTGAAAGCAGGCGGAAGCAGTCTTCAAGCCGAACGGCGATCTGTTCAAGGCCAATCTGCCTGACGCGAGCAGCAGCCAGCTCTATGGCGAGCGGTATTCCATCAAGCTTCCTGCAGATCTGCACGACGGCAGTCGAGGTGGCCTCTGACAGGCGGAATGTCGGGCTTTGGGATCTTGCCCGCTCCACGAAGAGACGGATTGCCGAGTATTGCTCCAGCTCGCCGAAAGGCGTCATCGTGTTCGGAACCTGCAGGCTCGCTACCTGCCATACGAGTTCTCCCGAAATGCCGAGAGCCTCCCTGCTGGTGCAAAGAACCCGAGACTCGCGGCACGAACGAATCACAGAGTCCGCAAACTGAGCGCAGGCTGCAATCAGATGCTCGCAGTTATCGAGAATAATGAGAAGCTGCTTTTCATGAAGGTAATCCAGAATCGTTCTCATGAGCGAGCGTCCTTGCTCTTCTCGGAGGCCTAGAACGCCAGCCACGGCAACAGGGACGAGTGACGGATCCGACAACGAGGCGAGCTCGACAAACCATATGCCATCGCGATGTAAATCCAATAGCGCTTTCGCAACTTCAAGGGAGAGCCGAGTCTTGCCGGTGCCCCCTGGTCCACACAGAGTCAAAAGCGGCGTGGTCGTGAGCAGTTGCCCGATCTCAGCGATCTCCTGCTCTCTCCCGACGAAACTCGTTACCTGGAGAGGTAGATTGTTGGGGATTGCCGCGAGGGTTTGAAGAGGGGGGAACTCGTGAGGCAGATCAGGGGCGACTACCTGCCAGAGTGGCTCTGGATGGGGAAAGCCCTTCAAGCGATGCGAACCCATCTCTCGGAGACTCACCCCACTCGGTAGCTCGGGCCGGAGCAGATCCGCTGTTGATTGCGAAACAAGTATCTGCCCGCCATACGCGGCAGACATGACGCGTTGGGCAAGTGCTTGCGTCGAGTACCCCGAGTACCCCCCCGAAAGATCCTCGATCATCCCAGGCTGCGCCGCGCCAGTTGTGATTCCCATGCGCACGCGCATCGGCCCCGCTGGCCACTCCTGTTGTTGAAGAACGCGTTGGGCCTGCACTGAAGCCTTGAGAGCGCTCAGCGCCATATCGAAGGCGGAGCATGTTGCATCACCCGCGATCCGAAACAAATGACCTCCGTTCGTTTGGATTGCTTCGCGCAGGATGGAATGGTGGCGTGAAAGGAGGTCTGGCAGCGCGTCTGGATGTTCCTGGGCAATTCTGGTGCTGCCTTCGATGTCAGTAAAAAGGAAAGTGACGGTGCCGCCGGGCAGTGTGCTCATGGTCTGCCTCCAAATACGCATGGCGATCCCCTACCCAAGGGGATCCGCAGTGGATTCATACCATTCTGCCGACTTCCACGGCGAACTCCCCCGTCGTTCTTCAAACGCGCAGGGCATCACTCATGCCGGATCCGGACTGTCCCTGTTTCTGGCCGGCCCGTTGCAGATTCTCCATCACCTGGTCGAGTCGCAGGGCCAGAACTTTTATGACACCCTGGGCCAGAGCTGGTCGTTCGTCCATGAGTTCCCAGAAATCGTCGTGTTCGATTCTCAGCGCGGTGACGTCGGTGAGAGCAAGGCAATCAGCCGACCGCGGACGGCGCCAGATGATCGCCATCTCCCCGATGGCCCCCTTCGGTCCGCGCGTCCCGATCTGACCGATGCCTTGCACAACGATGGAGGCCTCCCCGTCGACGATCAGGTAAAGGCAGGAGCCGGGCTCATCCTGATGAATGAATGTCTCCCCGGCCTGAAAATGCACCTCCTGCGCCACTTGGGCCAGAGGCAGCAGGTCTTCACCGGCGAGTTGGCTGAAGAGCTCAGCGCCCTTCAGAAACAGTACACGTTCGATCACTGGAAGGGCCATAGTTCCTCCGAGACGGTGTCTGGCACAGGTGCGCAGCCACGGGTCGTTGCCCGCTGCGACCTCGGCAAGCCGGATTTCAGCCGGCTGCCGCTCGATGCCGAATCGTTTCCCCGCAATGGCCCGCACTCGGTCTTCCGGTGCCTCGAGCGCGGGTATCAGGAGAGTCTTCGTTTCACCAGAAAGCATTGTATCAAGCAACTCAATAGCCATGGCGCGAGCCTTGCCATTCCCCGGGTCGAGTGCCTGTCGCAGGTTTGATATCCTTTCATCGGGGTAAAGCAGACCCAAAACCAGACAGATACGGTCGAGGCAACCACGCTCGCGCAATCGCAGAGCTTCATCGATCAATGAGCTATCAGCCTCTGGGCACAGATCTGCGTGCCAGACAACGAGGGTGTAGTAGTTGCGGATCTCCCCCATCAATTCCTCGTGCAACTCCTTATGAACAGTTGAGGAGAATGGGCCCATGCCAGCCATAGCTGCAAGAACCGCGGCGCGAACCATGGCATCCGGCTCCCGGATACGCGAGCCTAGGGCCTCGGCTGCTATCTTGCCTCTGAGTCGGCCCAGCAAGGAGGCAATCCATGCCCGCACAGTCGGAGCGAGCGTCGTATCGATCAGAGCCGCGCAGAGGTCGCTCCCTATCTCGGTGCCATAGCAAGCCAGGGCTTCAGACGCTTCCGCTGCGACCGCTCTCTGGCCGAGGGCTGCGATAAGATGGGGCAGCAGATCGCGGTTGCGCAAGACACCCGCGGCGCGTATGGCGCTGGCCCGAACCCGTGCGGGGCAGCTGACGTCGAATAGCGGTCCTAGTCGTGGCGCATCTTCCGACCTGCCGAGGGCAGCGAGGGCTCGCGCGCCTTCCATGCGGAGATCCGGATCGTTGGATTCCAAGAGTTCCTTGAGGGCGGAAGCGACAGTCTTCTCCCATTCGCCACCGCCATGCCGACCAAGGGCGGAGAGTGCAGCGCCGCGCACCTTCGGGTTCTTGTCTTGTAAGAAACGTCCTATCCTGTCGAGCGCCGCTCTTCCCTCGAGGGTGCACAAGGTGCCAATGGCTTGGGCGCGAACCTCGCTCTCGGGCGCGTCCAAGAGGGGGGTAACCTGTTCGGTCAGGGTAGCCGTTCCTTCCAAAGACAAATGGCGAAGCGCTTGCAAACGGACTTCGGCGGACGGGTGTCCGAGCAGCGGCGCGACATAAGGGACCCAGTCAACCTTCGGCGCCTGCGAAATCAGATCAAGGGTATGCACGACGAGCAGTTCATCTGTGCCGCGCAAGGCGGTCGCCAAGACCCGGATAGTTGTTTCGTCTGAGATGTCATATGTGGAGTTGGCGAAATCAAGGCGTCTCTTCTTTAGATTCTCAGCCAGGGCTCGCCGGTACTGTGTCTGACCCCAGCGCAGAAGGAGGATCCAAAGTATTGCAAAACCCAGTACGGGAAACGACCACGTTGTGTAGGACCAGCCTTGCACTCGTTGCGAGAAGAGGAATACGAAACCCAACAGCCCGAAGCTCACCGCATAGACGATCTCCAGAATCGTTTTTGCTCGCTGGCGCAGGCCCGCTTGCACCGGCAGATACAGCACAGCCATCGCGGATGAGTTGATGGTCTGGCGGAATAGCGGGTCAGCGGCCCGCACGAGCGCCATCGCCAGGAGTGCGCCGCCGGTCGCCACTCCGAGGCCTGCTCCAAGGGCCATCGCGAGCGGGAAAAATACCAGAGCTCCGAAGACACCCAGGCGTCGCATGACCGTGCGGGTGAGGTAGAGCTGCACAAACAGAGCAGCGAGGCCGATGACGACGCCGAACGCACCCAGGAATTCCACCATCTCCCGGCTGCGACCAGAATAAATCGCCTGCAAGGCCAGAAAGAACTGGTACGCGCCGGTATTGATCAGAAGTGCAGTCAGGACTGTAAAGGCGCTGATGGCCAACAAGAGGGGAGAGCGAAGGATTGCGCGCAGATCCCGCAGGAGTGACGCCCTTTCCCCTTTTATTGCCGGTGGATCAGGTCGCAGGGCTTCGGAAGGTCTTCCTTTCGTCTGCGTCTTTCGCTGCGAACGTCCAAGGGCCCAGTCGCAGAGGATGCAGAGAGCGAGTGCACCTGCCACGACCAACAGAAGGTTGTCCACGCCGATAAGGGATACTCCCGTGCGCAGGCCCAGACTGGCGAGCATCGCCGAAGCGGTGCCCCCAGCCGACATAAGACCGAAAAGCCGCTTCGCTTCTCGGGGGTCGAAAATTCTAGCAGCTTGGACCCAGAACTGGGCAATGACAAGGGTAGACCCCGCGTCTATGAAAAGGAAGAGAGCGAGAAGCACGGGAAACGTGTGGCCAAAGCTCATGCCCAGCAGAATGCGCAGGACCAGCGCAATAAGAAGAAGGAGCACATTTGAGCCGATCACTATCCATCTCATAGGGAGGCGGCTAACCGCGAGGCTGTAGAGAAGGAAAACCACAACGCTGGAGATGCCGGAGTAGATGAATACGAAAGGCGTCGCCGCTGCTGGTAGCGCGCTCAGGAATAGAGCGCTCCCCACGGCAAGGCCGACGGTGAGAAAGCCGCCGATAGCCGCAACAGAATAGAGGATCATCCAGGCCACCCGCACACCTTCGCCGGGATTGATACCGATGAGCGCCGGGAGACGCTTCGTGACAGGTAAGGTGGTTGGCTTTTGCGAGCCGGTAATAGAATCCATCACTTTTCTACAGACCCGACCTTCGAATTGCGGCCAGAATAAACCAGTCGACCCTGAGCTGCAAGAGCACCGAAGGAATCACGCCCGTGGAATCTCGCGACCAAGCTGGAAATGGTACGTTCATAGTGAGCAAGGTCAGGTTCCCGCTCATCAAAACGCGTCGAGCAGCTCTGTCGCTTCGCGCAGGTCGATTGGAATCCCTCTGTGAATCAGCCGTGGATTTCCGACAACAGGATGAGCAGGGAAGGAACAACCGCGCTTTTTACCTGGAGCTAGGAATAGGTGGGGAACAGTGAGAGCACGACCGTCCTGGCTGATGCGCTCTCATCCCCTCGCAACCGTCTCGGATTCCTTGATATGGCAGGCCTTTTCGGCTGCACGGAGTCAAGGACAAAAGTCGATCCGTGAGATAGCGTGAACACACTTCGCCAAGTACTGGCAATAAGCTAAAATAGTCGAATGGATGCGTTCTTGCTTCCCTCCATCGTGAATGCAGTGGTTTTGCTGGCGGCCTGCTACTTTTCCTCGCGCTGCGCGGTCGGCTACGCAGTGCGCGCGATCATCGTTCGCTGAAAACGCTGCGTGCAGGAGCTACATGGGCGAGGCGCAGGGTAGTAGCCACGAAGGCTTCTTACTCAAAGGCGGATAGCGGCCTTCCTCTTTGAGAAAGGCCGCACCCTTCAACCGCCCGCAGCCGTTGTTCGATTAGAAAGATGCCGCCTCCTTCATTCCCTCCTGCTCCTCCGGGGCAGCTTCCTCCTTTTCCTTATCCTCCACAATAGCCGGCTCCCCGTCCGTCTTCTTCTGCTGGGGCTTGAACTCCACGTGCTCAGCGACGATCTCCACCCGCGAGTGCGGCTTGCCGTCCGGGTCCGTCCATCTGTCCTGCTTCAGACAGCCGACCACTCGCACGCCCCGGCCCTTCTTGAGGTATTCACCGCACACCTCCGCGAGCCTCATCCACGTGGAGACGTCGAAGAACGAGACCTCCTTCTGGAACTCGTCGTCCTGCTTCCAGGAACGATTGCACCCGACCGAGAATTTGCAGACGGCCGTTCCCTTGGGGGTGTAGGAGAGCTCAGTATCTTACACGCAGTAGGATCACTTTTTTCTCTCCGGCAGAGCAGAAATAGATATTCTGGAGATTTCCAGAGGGCCCCTTTCGTTGATCTAAAGCATGTTGGGGGCAGTTCATTTTGGAATTCTCTCACACCCTCGGAGTGTGCGACATGACTCTCTGCAGCGGTTGTTTGCAGAAGGGGGACCCCTCGAACGCGACGCGCGTTAGTGGCAAAAAAGTAATACACCTCCTTGATCGTGCCGTATTTGGACCTCCTGTAAGCGTTAAAAAGGCCTCGTAAGATACCTATGGGGGTGCAGAGAGATAGCAGTGGTGAGCAAGGCCAAACGCTACACGCAAAATTGCCTGCAATACTATATAGAAAGACTTATATTCTACGGAGTCACGTCTGGAGGCACTTATGCATGAATATGCCATGACAGTCGACGGTCACGCCGTCGAGGGTGCGAAGTTTTTCCCTGTCATCAATCCTGCGACAGGCTCTCCGTTCGCTGAAGCGCCTGAGTGTACACCGCAGCAACTCGATGACGCTATCGAGGCTGCCGAACGCGCCTTCGGTTCCTGGCGACAAGATGAAGCGCGACGCAGAAAGGCTCTTCGCGACTGCGCTCCAGCAATTCGCAACCAAGCGGACCTCTTGGCCAGAATACTTACCCGTGAACAAGGCAAACCGCTCGAGAAAGCAATTGGGGAGGTGGGAGAAACTGCAAGCTTCTTCGAAGAAGTAGCTGGCCAGTCCATCCCGTGCGACATTCTAAAAGATGACACTCAGGAGAGAATAGAAGTTCGGCGCAAGCCGTTTGGTGTCGTGGCGGCGATTCTTCCGTGGAACTTTCCTCTTATGATGGCTGCTTGGAAAATTGGACAAGCGCTCCTCACCGGGAACACGATGGTGTTGAAGCCGTCCCCTTACACCCCGTTGTCAACACTGAAGATGGGCGAGTTCTTGCTCGACGTGCTGCCTCATGGCGTGCTCAACATCATTTCGGGAGGCAATGATCTTGGCGCAGTGATCACAACAAATCCCTTTGTCCGAAAAATCTCCTTCACGGGTTCAGTGGCAACGGGCAAAAAAATCGCTCAGGCTGCAGCAGCTGATCTCAAACATGTGACGCTGGAACTCGGCGGCAACGACCCGGCGATTGTCCTGCCAGACGTCGATATCGACCGCATCGCGGAAGAGGTGTTTTGGAACGCTTTTAACAACTGCGGACAGGCCTGCATTGCCATAAAACGCGTGTATGTACATGAAGACATCTATCCGAAGATGGTGGAGGCGCTGGTGAATCAGGCGAGAAAAGCAAAAATGGGAGATGGGTTTGATCCTGCAGTGCAGATTGGCCCGCTTAACAATCGAATGCAGTTCGAGCGCGTTTTTGATCTGGTCGACGACGCTAAAAGGTGCGGCGCGCGGATGGCGATAGGCGGCAATCCGCGCCCTGGTTCAGGCTATTTTTTCGAGCCGACAATTGTCAAGGATATCAGTGACGGCACGCGTCTAGTTGATGAAGAGCAGTTTGGTCCTGTGCTGCCGGTTCTTCCCTATCGAGACATCGAAGATGCCCTGAAACGAGCCAACGCGACTCACTATGGACTGGGCGGTTCGATCTGGACAAATGACCTGGACAGGGGGATAGAACTTGCAGCAAAGCTTGAGTGCGGAACGGGCTGGGTGAATCAGCACTCCACACTGGACTTCTCGGTGCCGTTTGGCGGAACGAAATGGTCTGGAATTGGCCACGAACTCGGCTCATGGGGGCTAGAGGGCTACACCCAACTACAGGTGGTTCGTGCTGCAAAGGGGTAACGTGAATTGAGGCGGATCTGCCTGGCCACTATATTCTTGAAATGATATCAATCCCCGAACACAGCGAAGAGCCCCGTTAAGCGTTACGAACGGTGAAGCAGTTGGTTGCCTTGCAGATGACGGCCGGCGCGAGTCGCCGCCTCTTCGCAGATTTTCTTAACAAGCGTAAAGAGGAGAACACATGGCCAAGATCCTTGTTCACCTGACCGCGGGACCCGAAGACCCCACGCGCGCGGCGCTCGGATTTCTCGTAGCAAGGGCGGCCCTCGAAGAAGGCCACTCGGTCAGCCTATTCCTAGCAGGCGAGTCAGTACAGCTGTTCCGCGGAGCGGTACTCGACAACCTCGTTGGCTTGGGTACCGGAAAACTGCGTGAGCACTTCGATGCTCTTGTCGCCGGTGGCGCCCGATTCTACATGTCGGGCATGTCAGCAAAGGCACGAGGGCTGACGGAGGCCGAGATCGCTGGCAAGCTCGCGGAGTTCGCGATGCCCAACGTTCTTGTCAGGCTATCCCTCGAACACGATCGCATGTTCACGTACTGAGCACCGTGGGCCAAGTCAAACCCCCAGTGCGGGCGCGGCGGCACAAGAAGGGCGTCCGTAGGCGGCCGCTAGGCGTTTGACCGACTGGCCCTTGGGAAAGCGGGATGGCTCTTGAGCCGCTGGATCTGTGCGACATGCCTTTCCATGTGGTAGCGGAGAAACTCCAGCCTCTGTCGAGCGTCCAAGGGTCCTGAGATGAAGTGGGGGAACAGGATGTCCTGAAGAGGTTTCCCGCGCAGACACGCTCCGAGATCTGCGAGCAAGGGGATCAGGGAAAGCAACGCGGATCGCCAAAAACGCATGGGTCCGCCAATATGCGGTGTGGCAATAGACGGGGCCTTCTCCTTGGGTTTCCAGGTTTCTTCGATGATCTGCTCGATCTTCTTCCCACGGTGCGGGCGGTCGCCCGTCCATCCCTTTCCTGCACGCAGGTCGTCCGCCGCCGACCAGATCTTCGCGATGCCTGACATTTCTGCGAGGTAGAGACGCTCCAGCACCTCCGTGCACGACCAACTCTCCTCGGCAGTCTTGAACGCCGCCTGGCTTTCCGCCATGTCAGCGACCGATTGAAGCACAAGGCTTCTTGCAGCCTCAACCTGAGAAAGGAGCTCGCCTACCTCATGGCTCACAACTTGCCTCCGTACGCCGTGCGAACGTCTTTTCTTTCATCGAGCAAATGTAATGAATTTGAGAATCCCAGCCAACTGCGGAGTGCGCCCCCGAACTTCGTTCTTAGGGGGCGTTCCCGAGCCTCCTAACTACAGCTTGTCGGGTAATTAAGGTGCGCGTCCGCTCGGTGTGCGGCGGTCAGCGGGCTCATGTCGCGCCCTCTGGTGTGCTAGGTGATTTCCAGGCGTACCCGCCACAGGCCCGCTGTCAGCCTCGTCGCTTGGCGCCCCGCCGTTAGCCGCTGAGAGTTATACCCTTGCGGTTGGCCAGTTCGCGCACAAGTTTGGTGGCGTTGAATCCCAACAGCGCGCGCTGCCCACAGGCGCTCCTCATAGAGGCAGAGCGTGCAGAGGGACGGTTGAACCCATACCTGGAGCTCTTGATGGTGCCGATCCCCGCCTCCACCATTGCCCTTTCCCTGACCAGCCGGTCGCGAACCGCCCCGTTCACAGACCACTGTGTACGTCCACGGGGGGCCAGTCCCACATCCTTGACCCCCAGCTTCTTCAAGTCGGAGACATTCTGTGCGCTGTATCCACCACGGTCGTAGGCGTAGGCCAGCGGCACCTCGCCAAATAACGCGATGTGGTCCTCGACGGCTCGCAATGCGAACTTCGTGTCCTGCAACTCGTAGCGATCCTGGGCCAGCCTGGCCAGAAGGTAGCCACCCGACAGTCGCGTGATGCCCCAGCTCAGCCCGAACTCCACCGTCTTGCCGGCTTTGCCGCGCACGATGCTGTAGAGTTGCGGGATATGCAGACTGATAATCTTGCCGCTGGCCACGTAACCCGTGCGAATCCAGTAGCGGATCTGCGGCAGCAGTTTGCTCATTGTTTCGCACAACTGCACCAGCTTGCTCTTGGCCACGATCGCATACTTGCGTAGCTTTGCGTGCTGTGCGGCAGGGGCGCACAACGCTTCGCCCAGATTCTCGTTCAATTTCTCGACGATGGCGACCATCTGTCTCATCACCCGACTCTAGAGAGGGGTGCGCAGGGGATCAGGATCTTTCGCAATATGCGCTGCAAGTGCGACTGTTGCAGGTCCTTTGTGCACCATCACGCGGCTGATCCGTGGTACATCTGATACGGGCTCATGAGCGATCCCGTTCGCGGTGCGTCAAGTCTCACGGGCAATCCGCCCCGGAAGACTCGCCGGTTCCCATCTGTGGATATCTGTTTTCAGTTGCCGTCAAGAAAGTGGAGTTTCCAGGTCTTTGCAGATTTTCTTGGCGAGAAAGTCGTTGATCTCGCCGTGTCTGGGGACAGTCGAGATCTTCTTCTTGCTGCGGTTTACGAATACTGAGTGCTTCCCTCCTTCTCGAAGCAACTCACACCCATTCTTTTCCAGGTGGCGGATCAGATCTTTGCGGTTCACTCAGATATGATTTGAAATGCTTCCCGAATTACATCGCGGCCGGCAAGGTCTTCCTCGGCAAGTTGACGATTGGCTTCAAGTACAAGCCGTACGGCCTCTCTCAGATTGTCTCTCACCTCTTCCAAAGTCGCGCCCTGAGTATTGGCACCGGGCAATTCCTCGACGAATCCGATATACCCTTGGGGCACTCTCTGAAAAATGGCCGTCAATGACATGTCAACTCCTTCATGGGACTTTAGCCGTTTTCCTGGATCTCGCCAAGATCAGCCGGGCGGAATGGGCCTGCCAGAGACCGTTGTAGTCCAGGGGAACCAGGCTCAAGACGCTGATCTTTGCGCATCAGTGAAACGAAGCAGCGACATAGAAGTGATCGCCTCCGGATTCACGATCGTGCCGGTCAATGTAGTCTTTCCAGAATGCGGACGAACGACGCCGAGGACTTTCTGAAGTCGTTCAAGCCACAACGTCGGCAAGGATGCGACTGCGTTCCGCGGCTGATGCCTTGGCGTTCGAATCCACGGCGGGCCTGCTGGTAACGGTGAGGGCGCCCTCGGCCCAGGCGCCCCCCGCCGCCACGGTCTTAGAAGCTCACAGCCTCCTTCCCGTCTTCCTCCTGCTCCTCCGGGGCGACTTCCGCCTGCGCGTCGCTTTCCTGGTCCTTCCCGTCGGGGTCCGTCTTCTTCAGCTGCGGCTTGAACTCCACGTGCTCAGCGACGATGAAGATGCGCGAGTGTGGCTTGCCATCGGGATCCGTCCACCTGTCCTGCTTCAGGCGGCCGACCACTCGCACGCCACGGCCCTTCTTGAGGTATTCCCCGCACACCTCTGCAAGCCGGGCCCACGTGGAGACGTCGAAAAAGGAGACCTCCTTCTGGAACTCGTCGTCCTGCTTCCAGGAGCGGTTGCACCCGACCGAGAATTTGCAGACAGCCGCTCCCTTGGGCGTGTAGGAGAGCTCGGGGTCCCTCACCAGGTTGCCCTCGATGAGAATGGAATTGAGATTGTTCATGCTTTCCTCCTCATGTCCTCTAGTACAGGGCAACGGGCCTGCTGCTTCACTACCGCCCTTCGGTTGATCTGGCGGGAAAAATCGCATACGTTTTCCCCATGGCGGAGCTGGAACTAAGAATCAGCGGAGATTGGATCGAGCTCAAAGGAAAATCGAACGATTTCCACGCGCTGATCGACATGCTGGGCATCCCGTCGTACGAGCTCAAGGCGGCGGCGGAGAAGCTTCGGCATTCCGTGGAGCAGGGGATCGTCGAGTTCAAGCGTACGCTGCTCATGCCGGTCCTGGTCGCCCTGGAAACTGCCCGCTACAAGTCGCTCGCGGGCCAGGAGATGACCACGCATGAGAAATCCCTCGCCGTGCTCCTGCTCGCCATCCTCCTCCAGCGGCTGCTCTGCACGGAGGTGCTTCCCCTCAGCCGTGAACCGGATGAAAAGCGCAGCTTCGGCGTGGAGTCGATGCAGGTGGGGGCGATCCTCGCCGACGTGAATGCGCGGATCAAGAGAAATCCCGCGCTGCGCTCTCACGTGGCCATCAAGAACATCCTGATGCAGGTGCAGCGCTACAATGCGGAGAACAAGAAGATGCGCGCGCTCGTGCCCACCATCAAGCCCGAGATGCGCAAATCCTTTCTGACGAATTTCACCCGGACGTTCGAGGAGATAATCGGAAGCATCAGGCGTCACTACGCCTCCCTCCTGCAGGAGCAGGCGGACACGGAAAAAGGGAGCCGTGACGTTTTCACCTGGTCTCTGCTGCCCCTGAAGGAGCTCGCCCCCCTCCTTGCCAGCCAGGCCCGGGAGGTCGCGCGCATTCGTTCCACGCTCGCGCACGCGCGGGATGAAAAATACAAGACGCGCGAGGTCCTCGTGCGCCTCTATGACGGGCGGCAGGCCGTGCTGAAACTGATCGAGGAGGAGCTCAAGGTCTATCGCAGGATCTGCCAGCAGGCCCTGCAGTATGATCTGGATGCGTGCTCACTCGCCGTCGCAACGGGCTTTCGCGACGAGATTGTGGCCATCCTGGACAAACAAGGCAGGCGGGAGGAGCCGGCGTAGGGGCTCGGGAGCCAGCGGAGTGCCGCAGCCGGGCTGGCGGACTACCGCGGATGGATCAGACGTCCTCTATACCGACCAGGCGCAGGTGCCCGTCGCGGTACACGTGTTTGAACCGGAGCTCCTTTCTGCGGGAAATGAACACAAGCTCTCCCTCGGCCAGGTAGAAGTCATCCAGCTCTCTCTCCACGTCCAGCGAATAGTAGCGGGTGAGATATTCGAGGAGCCCGTCGAGGTTGATCTGCTCGAAATGCTCGACCAGGCGATTGAAGATCTCCCGACTTCCCGCCCGCTCGAGGAAGTACATCTTCTGAGCCATGAAGAAAATGATGTGATCCCGCGTGTGCTCCATGGTCGCTTCTATGATCGACATATCCACCCGATAATCTCCAATGAAAAATCCCCCGCGTGCCGCCCAAAATGTCACGGTGTACCGTGACGGCGCTTTCCTGCTATACTGTCCCTGGAGGACCGTGATGGCGATGGGATTCAGTCTCGAGATCGATCCGTGGGTCTACAGGGCCAAGTTCCATGAGGACGGCGGCTGGACGGAGGAGTATGTCGAAAAGCCGCACCTCACCCCGAATGAGGAGGCCGCGCTGCCCGTTTCCGAGAAGGCTGAGTTGTTGTTGCGACGGAACAATTTCACCGACCTCCCCCTCGTCAGCTACACGAGCCAGTATGGAATGGGGTGCTTCGAAGGACTGAAAGCCTTCCCCCAGCCGGACGGCTCCCTGAATCTGTTCCGACCTGATGAAAACGGGAAGCGCATGGAGGCATCCATGAAGGGGCTGTTCATGCCCGGATTTCCTCCTGACATGTTCCTGACCGCGGTGCGCACGCTGGTAGGCAGGAACAAGTGCATCGGTTTTTCCCCGTCGTACGACCCCGCGTGGGCCGCCGCTGATTTTGTGCAGGGCAATGCCGTGTATGTGCGTCCCTTCACATGCGCCGAGCCGGGGATCGGGGTGGGGATCAGCAGGAGTCCCTGGGTGATCGTCATCACCACGCCGGTGGGCTCGTATTTCAAGCCGGGAAATACCAAGGCCGTGACGACGCGGAGGGTCCGTGCGACCCCCGGCGGCACGGGGTGGATCAAGGCAGACTCAAACTACGTCACCAGCGCCCTTGCAAAGAGGGAAGCGGAGATGGCCGGGTACATGGAGGCGGTTTTCCTGGATGCCCGGGAGCATGCCTATTTCGAGGAAGGCTCCTCCTGCAACATCTTCTTCGTCATGAAGGACGGCACCCTTGTGACCCCCCGTCTGGAAGACACCATTCTCCCCGGCATCACGCGCAAGAGCATTCTCATCCTCGCGCATGAGAGGGGCATACCGACGGATGAGCGGCCCGTGTCGGTCAAGGAAGCTTTCGCAAACGCAAAGGAATGCTTTGTCTCGGGCACCGCCGCGGGGATCACCTCGATCGAGTCGATCACGCACGAGGGGAAAGAGGCCGTTTTCGCGGGACGCAAGATGGGCGAGGTGACCGGCGTGCTCCTGAAGACCTTGAAGGGGATCCAATACGGCGCGCTGCCGGACACACACGGGTGGATGTTTCCCGCGATTCCGACTCCCCCCCGGTCCTAGGGGCTCGCTTTCGTCCATCCTTGGACTCGCTCGCCCTCGGCATCCCTGCCTACGGACCTGGCGGCTCACAGGCTTTGCGCCTGGAGGTCCTTGGGAAGCTCCTTGAAGATCTGCAGCACGAAGCCGGTGAGAGGGTAGAGAATGCCCTTCATATTGAATGAAGGAAGGCTCCGCGTTTCGCTTCGCTGGACCGTGTCCGGAGCACGCGCCAGTGAATCGGCGATCTGTGCGGCCGCGGTGAGATAGACCAGGGCTTCCGACCGCTTCTTCCGGTCCCCCGTCCTCTCCGAGAGCCTGATCATCGTCACCCCGAGGTTGTTGTTCACTTTCACGAGATTGTCCATCAGCGCGCGGTGCTCCGGCACCTCCAGCGGCAGCAGGTTGCCGATCGCCGTCTTTTTGGTCTCCAGCCGGTCCAGCAGCCCCAGGTAGTACCCCTGCGCGGCGAAGTAGTCGCCCCGCTGGAAGAAGCAGTTTCCGAGCGCAAACAGGAGGTTCACGGGCACCCGGGCAAGCGGCGGCGCGGGACCCGCGGGAGCGCTTTCTGCGGCGGCACCCGGTTCACCGGGAGCGGCTGAAGCCGGCTCTTCGTTGCCGCTGGGATAGGCTGATTGATCCTCCGTGGACGCAAAGCTCGCCAGGGCTCCTTTGTAGTCCTGCCCCTTGTACAGGATATAGCCGATCTTGTAGCTCAGCCCGGGGTCCGTGAATTGGTTGGCAATCGCGTTCTGATACTCTACGCCCGCGTTCGCCAGATCGCCCTGGACATAGTAGTAGAGATCTCCGAGCGCCGCGTAGGGACGGCCGAACAGCTTGTCTTGCCCGATGAGCTTCATCTTCTGGTTCTGCTCTACGAGGCTGATCGCCGTCTGCAGGTCTTTCTCCGCGTCAATGAACTCGCCGCTCCTGTAAGAGAGCTCTCCCCTCCTGGTGTACGTGTCGATCTCGATGGCCAGTCTCTTGCGGGTGAGCGGATCCGTGTTTTTCATGCTCCGCACCACCGCGTCCAGCGCCAGCTTCTCGTCCCCCGGTGCTTTCACGATCCGGTAGTATCGCGCAAGATTGTAATGCACCTCGGCAAGCCCCGGTTTTACCTTATCGGCCCTGAAGAGCACGTCCTGCGCGTACTCCAGCCGGCGGTGGTCCACCAGGTATCCGCCGAGCTCGGCGAATGCCTCTGGATCAACCCTGACTTCGGGCCGGGAGGCGTAATAGACGCGGAGCCTCTCCACCTCCTCTGCGTTGTCCGTGCGGATGAAGAACCGCAACATGCGGAAGAGCAGGTCGTCCTTGACTCCGTATTTCTCGATCAGCGTCGCGTAGGAGAGCCTCGCGGCCTCGAACTTCACCGGGACCCTCTCCCCCCACTCCATGTCGTTGTCGCCGGTGGCGAGAAGCGCATCGTAATCGTACACCTTCCGGTCGAGGAGGCGCTTGAGAAGCGTGTCGGCCTTCTCATAGTCGGCGAGCCGGGTGGATTCCATGCGCGCGTAGTCCAGTATCCCCTTCCTGTCGTTCCCGAATCGGCGCAGGAGGTCATCGTATTTCTCTTCCGCCAGCACGTACTGTCGCTTGTCGGCAAAGCCTTCCGCGTAGCGGTAGAACCAGCCCTTCATTGGCCAGACATTTGCCGCGCGCGCGAATCTTTCATTGGCAAGGGTGAACCTGTCGTTGACGATCTGGAGGTAGCCTGCCCGGTAGTTGGTGAACGCATAGAGGGGCCTGTAGACTAAGCGGGAGCCAAAAAGATAGAGCAGACCGACGACGAGGGCGGTCAGCGCGACCACGCGCAGGAGCGGGAAGATGTTCTGCCGGAAGGCATAGGCAAAGGTGCGTTGCTCGGCTTCGAACGCGACCCCCGTCTTCTTCTCATACCCCGCGGGGATGCGGATTCGCTTTCCCGAAATGCGCCCCGCCAGCGTGGCGATCTCAAGCGCGCTCGCGCCCGCGAGCAGGAGAGAAATGAGCTTCGAGAGATCGGCTCCCGTCGCCTTGCCTTCCCCAATGAGGTCCTGTACCGCGACCTTCAGGTTCCGGGGAAGCGCTTCGAGAGCCCTTTTCAGCCGGGCGAACTGTTCGGGTGTGAGCTCGATTTCCCCTTCGGCGCCCGGAAGCTCCTCGGGCGCCGCGGCAGGACGCGCGGCAGCAGGGCGGCGCGGCTTCGGAGCCGGTCGCGCGGGCTCCTCGCGCACCGGCGCGGCGGGCGCGATCGGCGCAAGCCCGGGCGCGCCGAACTGCTCGGCGGATTCGGGGAGACTGAACTCGTCAAGGTTGAGGTCTCCGAGACTCTCCTCCCCGAGGCTTTCCATGCCCGGCTGCTCCACCGCTCCCTCCGGAGCCTCGATGGAAGGCGGCGGCGCCAAATCCGCCGGCGCCTCGAAGAGCTCCGCTCCAGGCTCCGGCATCTCTGAAATGTCGCCAGGAGCGACCGAGAATCCCGTTGCGGTATCGAGGTCGAAGCCTCCGGCAGAAGGGATCTCGGCAGGCGCTTGCGGCTCCGGCTCGCCGAATGACGGCTCGGAGGGTGCCTGCGGCTCCTCGAATGATGGTTCGGAGGGCGCGGGCTCCGCGGACGGCTCGCCAAAGCTCAGCGCATCCAGGTCGGGAAGCTCGATGCTTTCACCGAGCGCAGCGGGGGGCTCGATCTGCGGGGGCGCTTCGGGCTCAGCGCTTTCAGGTGTTTCCAGTGAGAACGAGCCGAAGTCTTCGAAGGATTCAGCACCGGCTTCCGGGGCGGCGGGCTCACCACCCGGCGCGGTTTCGCTCTCGATATCTTCCGGAACAACCTCCATCTGGGAAATGTCGGCTTGCAGCCCCTCGGGCTCGCCTTCGGGAAAGGTGAAGGCTTCTTCCTCAGGGAGCGGGGCAGCGGGCGGAGTCTCCTGGGGTGCAGGCGTCTCCAGATCCTCGATTGCGCTCGGCTCTGTCTCTTCCGCGAAAAGGGATGCGAAGTCGAGAGCGTCGCCTGCCTCCGGCGCTGCCGGCTCCCCGGCTGCCGGCTCCTCTGTCAGGCTGCCCCCCGGCTCCGGCTCTTCTGCCAGCTCAGAGAGGCCTCCGAAAACGTCCTGCAGCCCCGCCTCTTCTTCCGCCGGAGGCTCCGCCGCCACGGGTCCGGGCCCCGCCAGCTCGCCGGGAAGTGCCTCCTCATCCATCGGGAGAGAATCGAGGGGCTCGCCCTCCGGCTCCGGGATTTCCTCGCCGGGAGCCGAGATCTCTTCTATGGTTTCCGACCTGGCCTCGCGTATTGCGGGCTCGTTGCCGAGGGAATTGAGCACCTGCGTAAACTTTTCAATGTCCTCGGGGCGCGGCATGCCTCTCCTGCATCAAATGTCGGTAGGACGAGGACGCACCATAACTCAAGCGTCCCGCCATTCCAGCCGAAACCTATTATAAGCAAAAGCACCAGGACGTCCACAGTGAAGAGCGAGGGTACGCGCAGCGAATCGAGGACTCCGGCACTCGTCCGGGCAAAACGCGCATTCAGGAAGGGCGCGTCGCTTTTGGGCTGCGCTTTGTGGGCGTGCATGTTCCTGTGCGCCGGCCCCGTATTTGGAGTGAACCCCCAGACCCTGGACATCGCGGTGAGGTCTCTGGCCGCTGCCCAGGCGCCGCGCATGGTGGAGGACGTTCTTCTTCTCACCCTCAAGCCGGGGACGCGGACCCGATTCGTGGGTGCGCGGTTCGCGCACGAATCCTGGAAAGTCCTTCATCCTTACGCCGTGAACGAAAGCGGCGTGTTCGTTCTGGACTACCCGGTGCCGGAAGGCGTGCGGGAGATTCGCTACAAGATCGTTGTCGACGGGCTCTGGATGGCAGACCCGACCAATCCACGTGTCGACACCGACGCGGTAGGAAATGAGGTTTCAGTATTTACGCTGGAGAAGGAGCCCGTCCGGCTGATCCTCAACCCGCGCAGGGAAATCGACGGGGGAATCACCTTCCTCTTCCGCGGAGCGCCCGGCAAGCGCGTGTCCATTGCGGGGGATTTCAATTTCTGGGATCCTTTTGTCGACACCCTGGTGGAAACAACCCCGGGGATGTACCGCATCACCCTGCGGGTCCCCGCGGGAGAACACTGGTACTTCTTTTTCACCGAGGGCCGCAGGATACTGGACATGTTCAATCCTGAAACCGGCGTGGACCCTGACGGCAACATCGTCAGCTATTTCTCCTCGTAAGACTCCGCACCCGGAAAAGCTTTTCCCCATGCGTCCAGCCACAGCATCGAGTGAAGAGGGTTGCGCGGCCTCCGTTGCGGCGATGCGCCCGTCCGGGGATAGCCGACCGCGATCAGGCACACCACCTGCACGTGCCACGGCACTCCCAGCGCCCTTCGCGCCGCGCGGCGGTTGAACCAGCCGATCCAGCACGTCCCCAGACCGAGCTCAGCGGCCTGCAGAACGAGGTGTTCCCCCGCGATTCCGCAGTCGAGCTGGTACATGGCCCGATCCCTGATCGATTTTCCGGCCTCGATGAGGCCCGTTCTCTCCGCGCACAGCGCGACCAGAAGCGGGGCCCGGGCCGCGAACCGCGTGGGGGAGAAGATCCCGGAGAAACACGCGCGGGAAAGCGCCTCTCGCGCCGCGGGGCTCTTCACCGCGACGAACCGGCACGGCTGGGCGTTCTGCGCGGAGGGCGCCCGGCGCGCGGCCTCGACAATGGCGAGGATGTCAGCGTCCGGGATGGCGCGCTCCTCGTAGCGGCGGACGCTGGAGCGGGAAAGCACGAGCCTGCGGAACGGGGACAGGCTCACCCGGCCGCCGCCCTGCTTTTTTCTTCATCCTGGAGCCTGTGGATGGTGTCGTACCACTTCAGAGCGCTTTCATTGCGGAAAGGAATGCGGTACAGCTTGCCCCCGCAGGTGAAATGCAGCTTGTCCCCCGGGTCCACCGACAGCGCCGCTATGGCGCGCAGCGGCGAGGCCAGCGGGATTCCGATCCGGGTGCGGAATACCAGCCGTCGGCTTGTCAGGAACGCACGTCCAAACGCGAATACGCGCAGGTTGGGAAACTTTTCCTGGGTGAAGAGGAAACGCGGCCGTGAGATCAGGTAGATCTGCTCATCCGCGGCAAGCCCGAGACGCACTTCACTGCGGATGGGGTTCAGCGGCATGCAGCGGATCCTGCGGTAATACTCCGGCAGCGGCGTCCACCCGCCCTCTGCCTTGCCATTTTCGTCCGCCAGCGCGAGCCGGCAGCCAATATCGATCACCCACGTGGAGAAGCAGCTTGAGCATTCGATCATATTCGTGCTGAACGGCCGTACGAGCTTCAGCCCTTCCTGCGTGCCACACGTGGGACATCGGTACAGCACCCGCGTGATATTGACGGCAAGCCCCTTCTGGTTGTTGCGGGAGGCGTCGACGGGGAGCTCGAAGTCAGGGGTTTTTATGACCGCCGCGATGTCAGCAAGGATCCTGTCGTCATCCGAGGGAATCGCGGCAGGATCGTACAGGAGGGAAAACACGCAGCGCACGGGCACGCGTCGCGGCGTTCGGGCCCAGCGCGGGTAGGCGAGGTAGGCGCCTTCAAACCGGCAGACATAGACCGGTACCGCCAGCTTCCTGATGAGCTTGGCGATCCCGTAGTACAGCGGCTGGTTGCTCCCGTCCCACGTGCGCACCCCCTCGGGAAATACCCCGATCAGGCCGCCCTTCCCCACAATGGTGAAGATGGAGCGCAGCGCGGCGAGGTCGGAAGCGGCCTTGCGCTTGGGGAACGCGCCGAACCAACGGATGATCATTCCCAGCGCGCGAATGCGAAAGAGGTCTTCCGTGGCCGCGAAATAGACGGGCCTCCGCAGCATGGCGTAGACCCAGATAGGGTCGAAAAGGGTCAGGTGGTTGGAAAGGATGATCCCTGCCCCCGACCGGGGAACCTTCTCCACGTCCACTGGCCGCAGCTGGAAGTAGCGTGTAATGAACCCTCGGAGGAGGCCGGTCATGAGCCTGTAGAAAATGCGATTCACAAGCCGCGGCTTGCGAAGGCCCAGCGCAGGAGCGTTCGTCTCGGCCATCGAGTGAGAAGATAACCAAACAGGGCTGGGGGCGCAAGCGCAGCGGCCGCGGCCGGCCTAGCTGCAGCCTGTCGTGGATCCGCACGTGTCGCAGCGCATGCAGGTGCCGCTGCGCACAAGAGAGAAATGGCCGCAGACGGGGCACGGATCCCCTTCGTAGCCTTTCATCTTTGCCACGTGCACCTCGTTGTCCAACGCCACCACTTCGCTGTGGCCGTTGCTGTCGTGGTGGGCGCTTCCGTTCCTGTTCATGGACGTGGCAATCAGGTCATCCGGCTTCACCTGCACGAGGTCGGTCCTGCCCAGGTACGCCAGGGCGACGTCCCTGAAAATGAAGTCCAGCACCGAGGTGGTCATCTTGATGTGGTCGTGGCCGCTTACCATGCCGTTGGGCTCGAAGCGCGTGAAGGTGAAGGCATCCACGTACTCCTCCAGGGGCACCCCGTACTGCAGGCCCAGCGAAACGGCGATTGCGAAGCTGTTCAGGAGGGAGCGGAACGCCGCGCCTTCCTTGTGCATGTCGAGGAAGATCTCTCCCAGCGTCCCGTCTTCATACTGGCCGGTGCGCAGGAAGATGCTGTGACCGCCGATTTTCGCTTTCTGCGTGTAGCCGAAGCGCTTGGCGGGCAGCGGGTTGCGCTTCTTGCCGCGCTCCGTCGGGGAGAGCGCCAGGCCGATTCCCTCGTCTCCGGTTTCTTTTGCAATGGACAGCACGGCGGCGGCCGCGGCGTCGGAGCCCGGCATGAGGGCGGACAACGGCTGGCTCAGCTTCGACCCGTCGCGGTACAAGGCGATGGATTTGAGCATTTTCCTCCACGACAGCAGGTAGGCGCCCTTGATGTCGTCGATTGTCGAGGAGGAAGGCATGTTGATGGTCTTGGAGATGGCCCCGGAGATGAATGGCTGCACGGCTGCCATCATTTCGATGTGCGCTTTCCAGGGAATGGAACGCTTCCCGATCTTTCCGTTGGGAGAGGCGGTGTCGAATACCACGTAGTGCTCGGGCTTCAGGTGAGGGGCGTTCTCGATGGTCATGGTGCCGCACGCGTACAGGTCCGCAGTTTCTATTTCCGCCGCCGAGAAGCCGAGGTGGGCGAGCAGGTTGAAGCCGGTCTGGGAAAAAGTGGTTTCCGGGATGCCCAGGGTGTCGGAGAGAAACTCCTTTCCCAGGACGTGGGGCATGAAGGAGAAAGCGGTGGAGAACGCATTGGCCAGGGAGGCGTGCACCTTCTCGATGGCTTCGTCGGTGAATCCCTTTGCGCGGAGCCTCTCGAAGGAGACACCGGAGGTGCCGTTCAGAGTGCCATGACCGAGACAGTAGCGGACGATGTCCTCGATCTGCTCATCCGTATAGCCGAGCCTGCGGAGAGCCGGCGGCATGGATGAATTGATGATCTTGAAGTATCCGCCCCCCGCGAGCTTCTTGAACTTGACGAGACTGAAATCCGGCTCCACGCCCGTCGTGTCGCAATCCATCACGAGGCCGATCGTGCCCGTCGGCGCGATGGCGGTGACCTGCGCGTTGCGGTAGCCGTACTTTTCTCCCAGGGCGAGCGCCCTGTCCCACGCCCTGCGTGCCGCCGCCATCAGGTCCGGCGGGCAGAACAAGGCATCGATGGGCTGGGGTACCACGGAGAGTCCCTCATATTCATCAGGGGCCGCGCCGTATGCGGCCCTGCCGTGGTTCCTGATCACGCGAAGCATGTCGTCCCTGTTCGCCAGGAACCGAGGGAAGGGTCCCAGCTCGGAGGCCATTTCAGCGGAGGTTGCATACGCCTCCGCGGAGAGAATCGCGGAAATGGCGGCTGCGATGGCCCTGCCTTCCGCGCTGTCATACGGGATGCCCATGACCATGAGGAGAGTGCCGAGGTTTGCATAGCCGAGCCCCAGGGTGCGGAAGTCGTAGCTCTTGCGCGCGATCTCCCGGGCCGGGAACTGGGCCATCAGAACGCTGATCTCCAGCACGATGGTCCAGAGCCGGATGGCATGGCGGAACTCGTCGATCCGGATTTCCGTCTTCTCCGCGTCGTAATAGGTCATGAGATTGAGCGAGGCGAGATTGCAGGCCGTGTCATCCAGGAACATGTACTCGGAGCAGGGATTGGACGCGCGTATATCCCCGTCCTTCGGACAGGTGTGCCAGTCATTGATCGTGGTGTGGAATTGCAGTCCCGGGTCCGCGCACAGCCAGGCAGCGGTAGCGATACGCTCCCAGAGCTCCCGTGCCTTCACCTTCTGGCGGCTCTTGTTGTCCGTGCGGTCCACCAGCTCCCAGGGACCGTCGTCCAGCACGGCCTGCATGAACGCGTCCGTGAGGCGCAGCGAGTTGTTGGAGGACTGGCCGCTCACCGTGTTGTACGCTTCGCTGTCCCAGTCGGTCGTGTACTCCTCGGGCTCGAAGTCCCAGATTCCCTGACCGGCGAGCTGGATCACCTGGTGCACCCAGGAGGCGGGCACTTCGTCCTGGAGCGCCGCGCGAATGGCGCGCTCCAGATCCTTGTTCTTGCGGGGATCGAGATCCTCGGCGCCGTCCGCGCTCCCGCCGTTCTCGGGATGGTGCCGGCAGGCTTCGAGGATGCTCTTCGTATGCCGCTTGAGGATCTTGCCGCCGGTGACCATGGCGGCGACCTTGCGCTCCTCTTCGGCCTTCCAGTCGATGTAGCGGAAGACGTCGGGATGGTCGGCATCCAGGGTCACCATCCGCGCCGCGCGGCGCGTGGTGCCGCCGCTCTTGATCGAGGACGCGGACCTGTCGCTCACCTTGAGGAACGACAGGAGGCCCGAGGACACTCCGCCGCCGCTCAGCGGCTCGCTGGAGGCCCGCAGCTTCGAGTAGTTGGTCCCTGTGCCCGAGCCGTACTTGAAGAGGCGCGCTTCCCGGGTGATGAGGTCCATGATGCCGCCCTCGTTCACCAGGTCGTCATCGATGGAGAGGATGAAACACGCGTGCGGCTGCGGCCGCTCGTACGCGCTGGTGGCTTTCTCCACTTCAGCCGTGTCGGGATTGACGAAGTAATGTCCCTGGGCCGGACCTTTCATTCCGTAGACGGCGAACAAGCCGGTGTTGAACCATTGGGGCGAGTTGGGCGAGCCCATCTGCCGGGCGAGCATGAAGCACATCTCGTCGTAGAAAGCCTGGGCGTCTTCCTCCGTAGTGAAGTATTTGTATCTCTTGCCCCAGTCGGTCCACGTGAACGCGAGCCGGTGGAATACCTGGCGCGCGTCCGTCTCCCCGGCCGTGGTGCCGTCCGGGCGGGGCACGCCGCGTTTGCGGAAGTATTTCTGTGCGAGGATATCGGTCGCTATCTGCGACCAGAACGACGGAACGACGACATTCTCCTGGCGGAATATCACCTTTCCGTCGGGGTTGCGAATCTCGGACGTTCGCGATTCAAAGGATATATCGGAATAGGGGCTTTCCCCGGATCGGGTGAAGCGCCTCTGGATCTCCATAGTTCCCCTCCCCTGGAAATTCGGCGAGACGAATAACTAGTGTAACGGAAACGGCTCTGATAAGGCAAGTGGAAAAATCATTCTTCCCTCCTGACAGTGATCGCATCCCCCCCCGGAGGTCCTCCTGCGGACTGCAAGGCCTGGTCGAGCACGTCGAATGACTTAAGGAAGGAATCGGGATGCTCGGCAAGGAGCCGGGCCGCCAGGCCGGCCCCCCGGGCAGACCCGGCGCGCATCCGTGACAGGGTGAGCGCCTGGAATCCCGCGACTGCTTTTCGCTCCTGCTGGAGGAGATAGCTCTGGAACTCGTTCACGACCAGGTAGATGTCGCTCGTGTTGTAGCCCCGGGAGGCCAGAAAACGGAGCCAGACCTGCTTTTCCACCGCAGAGAGGGATGCCCATTCGGCCTGCGTCGCGCTGCGGAACCCGGAAAGCGCGAAAAAAGCGCCGTGGAAGCACTCGTGGGTGAGCAGGAGGTTGCGCAGGACCGGCGCTGAAGTTCGGGCGATGGAGATCACGGATCCGTCTCCGGCGGCGAAGCCGGCATCCGTTTTCCTGAGAATAGCGTTTTGTATGAGGAGCCTGGCCAGCTCCTCCTCCCCTGGTGCCAGTCCGATGCCCCGTTTCTCCGCGGTAGTGAAGAACCGGGCAAGATCGTCTGCCCTGTAATCGTGCGCATTGTAGCCGTGGATCCCGCTCAGGGCAGCGGGGCTCTCGATGGCGCCGGCGTGCCCGGCTTTCTCCACGAAGAAGGCGAGCCTGTTGAAGAGGTCATCCTGCACCGCGTAACTGGCCGTATCGAGGATCAGAACGCTCGGGAATCGATCCCAGGAGAACACCTCGAAGTCCGGTCTGCGCCACGAGGCCCGGTCCCACGTCAGGATGGCCCCCGGGTCCGCGGGAATCGGGGCGTCCACGCGTAGCTGGGAGATAGTCAGGCTCTGAAGAGAACCCTCGAATGTGATGTCGCGGGGGAGGAATTCGATGAAGCCTTTCGCAAAGACCAGCCGGGAGAGCCCGGCCGTGGGGCTTATATCGAAAATCGCGGTCTTTCCATCAGGGGATGCAAAGCTTACCCTTCCCCCCGCGGAATCCGGATCGAGCCCCAGGGAAATGAGCCAGGTGCCCTGCATCATCTTCTCTCTTGTGGCCGCGGATATCCGGGCAGACACGGCGCCCGGCGATGCCGCGAGGACCGCCACGGACCCGTCCACCGCCAATCCATCGCTTTTGATCGCGAATCCGTGGACAAAGGGGGCGGTACCGGCTCCCTCGAGGTCAAGCGACCCCTGCGCCGTGCCCGCGGAGCTCTCCGCGACCTGGAAACCCCAGATCCTGTCACCTTTCGCAAGCGGAACGAGGTAGCGCAGCAGGGTGCCGCTGGAGGGCGGGAGCGGGACGCTTTTCAGCAGGGTGGCGCGGTCGGAGAAGATGCGGAGCGTGCAGTCCGCGATGCTGCTCGTGTATGCGAGCTGGAACGACTGGTTTTCCGCGGGCACCACATGGGGATTCGACAGGCTGTAAACGGGCGAGGCGGGCCGGGCACGGGTCGGCTGAAAGTGCGACTCCCGTTCCCGTGCCCTGGGCGGAGACGCCCTGATCTCTATCGAGACACCCTCCGAGGTCTGGAACGGGAAGCTTTCGAATCGACCCGAGCACCCAAGGACCAGGAGAGCGACGGCCGCCAGGAGCCCGGCGTGCGCCGCTCGGCTCACCCCTCCTCCACGGCCAGAGGCATGAGGCTGCGCACGATATGCTCGGCGATCTCTCTGCGCGCGTCCTTCGAAATCTCCCCGATGGGTCTCATGAAGCTGTCCATCTGGCCGGTGAGGCCGTCAGGCAGCACGGGCAGCGCCGCAATCCGTTCCGACAGCATCCGGTCCGAAGGCTCGAATTGCCGGTTTGCGGCGAACAGAAAACTTGCGACGCAGCGCATCAGGCGCGCGCCTGAGACAAGGAAGAAAAGGTCGTCCGACCGGTGGGCGGCGGCTCCCAGGTCGGAAAGGGCGCGTTCGGCGAGGGAGAACGCGCGCAGCCTGGCCTGCCACCAGAACTGGGGCGGCACGTGCGCGAGCACCGACCGCGCCTCTTCCAGCCACCCGTCACGGCTGAAGAGCACTTCCCCCCGCTCGATCCGGTAGAGCGCGTTCGTGCCGGGCTCGTGGAACACCCATGACTGCTCCGCGATGCGCAGGAGCATCCTGTCCACGTCCGCGGACCGCACGTAGTGCACGCTGGCAGGCAGCTCTTCCAGGAGAAAGCGGTCGATCGCCGCAACGGGTGAGGTCTCGAAAGCCTGCATGTCGGGCAGGAGGCTGCTCCGCGCCTCCATGCCGGGAGGCGCGCCGGCCGTATAAACGTCCAGGTCGATGGTGAAATACGGATCGAAGACTTCTATGTCGGCGGCGTCCCCGAGGAGGACGGCCTGCACGCCTTCCAGCCGCGACAGCCGCTCCGCGAGACTCCCTGCGATCCTGTGCACTTTGCGCTTCATGCGCGCATTGTAACAGGCCCTGGAGGCGCCCGCAAGCGCAATCGTAAGAACACGCAGGCTCGCTCTCGCAGGCTCTCGGCGTTTGCTCTGCAAACGCCTGCCGCCCTACGCTTCCCTGTGCTCGCTCGCCCTCGGAGGCTCTCGGCGTCTGCTTGGCAGACGCCTGCCGCCCTATGCGTCCCTGTCTATGCCGTGGTACGATTGTGAGGCCATGAGAGAGGAGGCTTTTCTCCGGGCCCACCCGGGCAGGTTGTGGATCGCTCTCCTCCCGCCCCTGGCCGGGTGTCTGGTCCTTGCCGTTGCCTCCAGCTTCGGGGCCTTCTCGCTGCCCGCGCTTCCTTTTGCCCTTGCCGGTCTCGTCCTCGCCTTCTGCCTCGGCATTCTCCTTGCCCGCGAGCTTCCCCGAAGAAGAAGGTTTGAAAACCTCGCCATGCAGCTCGAGGCGGTTTCCATCGTCATAGGAAAGGCCGGCAGCTCCATGGAGCTTCAGGAAGTACTGGACGCCGTTACCCGGTCCACGACCGAGGTGACCGGGGTGCGTGGCTGCTCGATAAAGCTCCTTGACCCGGGCGGAAAAACGATGAGCGTCCGCTCCCTTGCGGGCCTGCGCCGGGAAGTCTCCGAATTGCGCGCAGAGACGGCAGAAAGCATTGCCACCCGCAGCCTCATGGAGGGTCGGCCGGTCCTCGTGGAAGGTCCCGTGCTCGGCGATTTCCCCGAGCTGGACAGCGGCACCGAGTCGCTCATTTGCGTCCCCTTGCGGCACGAAGGGAAGGTGATCGGCGCTTTGTGCGTCTACGGGGAAATCGGGAAGAAGCTCAGTCCTGAAATGCTTTCCTTCCTTTCGCGCCTGGGAGATCTTGCCGTCTTGTCGATCGTGCATGCCTCGGTGTACGAGTCGCTCAAAAAGCTCGACGAGGCCAAATCCTGGTTCCTCCGCAAGGCGGCGCACGAGCTCGTGTCACCCCTGGGGGTGATCCAGTCCATGGCGCAGAATCTCCTTCATGGCTATCTCGGGGACCTCGGGGACCGTCAGAAGGAAGAGATCGAACGGATGCGCGCCCGGGCCGCAGGCCTTTCCGAGGTGGTGGGTGACCTTCTCGCGCTTGCGCGGGGCAGGGCGCAGCCGGCCGCAACTGCCCCGGGCTTGGCTGGCGAGAGCGTCGACCTCTGTGCCGCGCTGGCGGATACGGTGGCATTCTTCCAGCCCGCGGCACGGGAAAGGATGATCGACCTCGCCATTGTCGCTCCGTGCGAGCACTGCCCCGTGGCAGGCTCCTTCGAGGGGGTCAAGTCGATCCTCGGCAACCTGCTGTCCAACGCAATCAAGTACTCACCGCACCACGGGAAGGTGAGCGTCTCCCTGGCCCGCGGAGTGGCGGGAGCGCTGCTCGTAGTGAGCGATCAGGGCATCGGCATTCCCGATGCGGAGAAAGGCCGGCTGTTCAGCGAGTTCTTCAGGGCGTCGAATGCCCGTTCGTTCACTGAAGCGGGGACCGGCCTCGGGCTCGCGGTGGTCAAGTCCGAGGTGGACGCAATGGGGGGGACCCTGGACATCCAGAGCGAGGAAGGCAAGGGAACTACAGTAAGGGTGTTGCTGCCGGGGAGCCGCTGATCCGTGGATATCGAGGGATTTCGAATCGTCGCACTTGCCGCCCCGGGTTCGGTCGAGGCCGGCTTTGGGAAGCTCCAGGCGGAGATATTCTCTCGATACGGTCTTGCCTCGGCTCAAGCCATGCCCCCCATGATCCCCGTGGCCTTTCTGCCCGCGGAAGCCTCCACGCGCGGTCTTCTGGAAAGCCTGAATGAATCGGTCCGCGCGCCCTGGAGCATCCGGACGACCGAATGTGAATGGGCGGAGGATTATCTTTACGTAGGCATCGTTTCGGGCGGCGCATGGGCGGCGCTCCGGGCGCGAACCCTGCAGGAGTGCGGCGCGGGGGCGAAGCAGCTTTTTCCGATACGGGAAGGTTTTTTCATGGGATGCGGCGAGGCGACTCCTGCTCAAAGAGACACTATCCGGCCCGCTGTTCCGCCGGTTGCATTCAGCTCGAGCGACCTTGTCCTGGTGAGCATCGAATCAGCCCTCGGCCGGGGCGCATGGTGGCGTGAGCTGTACTGGGAGACAATCGAGCAGCGGCCGCTGCGAGGGAGGCGAGAAAAATGAAATCTTTCCCCGCGTTCGGGATCATGCTCAGGTCCCGCGGGCAGCGGGAAGAGCTGCGCGCGCTGCTGGAAAAGAACTCGGGGCTTCCGGGGCCGCGGGGAAACCTGGAGCTGGCCCATTCCTTCGCCGACGCCGTTGCGCATATGCGGCTGGAGGACTGGCAATGGGATTTCCTTCTCGAGCTGGCGTCGACCTCCGCGTCCAAGGCGCCTGTCAATACCCCGAAGGAATTCCTCCCTTTCTGCGGACTGCTTGCCCTGGGCGCGCTCTACGGAACCGGGCTGCCCCGTCCGCGGCGGCGCATGGCGCTGGCCGCTTTGAAGGCCGCTGCGTCGGACAAACGGTGGCGCACCCGCGAGGCCGTGGCGCAGGGACTGCAGCTCATCGGGGAGAAGGACCTGCCGGCGTTGCGGGAGATCGTCACGGACTGGCTTCCCGAGTCGTCTCTCCTCGAGAAAAGGGCGATCGCCGCCGCTCTCGCGCACCCGCCCATCCTCAAGGACCCTGATTTCGCCCTTTTCAGCCTGGAGGTATCACGCACGATCCTCGCTTCCGTGTCGCGATTGGACGCAAAGAGCAGGAAGGACGAGGCGTTCAAGATTCTCAGGCAGGGCCTCGGGTACTGCCTGAGCGTATTTGTCCAGCATTGCCCGGCAGAGGGATTCGCGCTCATGAGAAAAAGCGCCGCCGTCCG
>Ga0187866_1000748_pt1 | contig 34935 bp, 36 predicted proteins | sample June2016WEW_11_1_3_FD_133013 | JGI IMG/M metagenome (GOLD analysis project Ga0187866, IMG submission 133013) | Peatland microbial communities from SPRUCE experiment site at the Marcell Experimental Forest, Minnesota, USA - June2016WEW_11_150 | ecosystem: Environmental > Terrestrial > Soil >...
AAATTGAAGTTGATGATATATCAATGGAAGATATTGGTAATAGAGACATATTGAGAAACAATTTGACGTATTATCAAAAAAAATATGAAGATTATGTAAATAATAAATCAGATTCAGAATTAGATTTCACTTCTGATAAAAATGATGACATCATCAAGGAAATATTGAGCAAATATGAGAAATGGAAAGATGAAGATATTGAAAAAGATCTCGAAAAGGAGATAAATAGCCTTGAAAATCGTAAGATAAATAAACGTGCCAAAATAAATATTACAGAAGAAAATATAAAAATTACCGAAAATGAACTTGATCAGCTGGTGGTTGTTGACAATCCTGAAGAACAAAAAAGGCTGCTTGTTAAATTAGAAAATAATCTTAAAGATTTAGTCAATCTTAGAAAAAAGATTGTTGTTTATCAACAAAATCTCAACAGATTAGACGGATATGCTAAAAATTATGCTGATACAGGGGAGGCGCCAAATTTCTCTAACGAGGAGAAAATTTTTTATGATAATGTATTTTCTTATCTTGGAGAAAATATAGGGACTATAATATGTGAGGATAATGAAATGTATGAGATTAAACAATTTAATTCAATAACAAAGGATTATATTACCAAAGATGGAAAAACTATAGATTCAGATTCAGTGAGTACTGGTCAAGTTAAATCGAATCTTTTGCGTGCGATATTAAATATTCAAAGCAAAGGAAATAGACGGATCATAGCCTTGTGCGATGAAATATCGACAATAGCAGGAAATCCGCTAAGAATGGTTATGGACGACATTATAGAATTAGAGAAAAAAGGTAATTTGATATCGGCGATTCTTGTTCAATCTAGAGAGGGAGATATAAAGACATTAGATTTCAAAAAGTCTATGAATTTTGAAACTTAGGTTTACAAAATTCTTATTGTTTTTTGAAATTCAGATAGAGATGTGAATATATAAAAATAATTATACAAGGCCGATAATAATCGTAATATAATAAGGGAGTTTTCAGATTCCTATATAAAAGATATATTGTGAGATTACAACTGATTCTGAACCTTGGAAAGACAAATTTTGTAAAGATGGCATCAAATGACGGACGCCAGTCTTTACTATCTGTTCGTGATATCTGCATAGTTGAGGTCGGCTGTTACCTCTTTGAAATCCAAACGATTTATTCAAATCAATATTGCCTTGGCATCCAAAGATGCCATATGAGCCAATATTTTAATGAAGCCCAAAATCAAAATGCGAAGAAGAATTGGAATGTGTGCCTTTTTTTATGATGTCAGTAGAAAAATTCTGAGAGCAATCGAATGTCTTTTGAATCCCAAAAATAAATGTGAACCAAGAGTTGTTTGAAACCCAAATATACAATGTAACTTGTTCCTGTAACAAATTCTTTAATGAAACCCAAATCTAAGATATACACTAGAAGTGTTAATCAATCTGTTATTGAAACCCAGAACAAACATGGAAAAACAAGACTTCAAATCTGAACAGGAATATAGGGAAAAATATAATTAGAGAATTGATAGAAAAGGATCTTAAGATATCATGTAGTGAAATTAGACGGATCATGGATGGAGACCGTAAGTAGACATTACATGCATGTTGTTAAAAAAGATCATAATGATATATTAGACCCTCTTGTTCCATTGGGACAATGGTATAGAGTCAGTTGTGCAACGGTGAGATAAGTATGAGAATGGAGTCAATCAATGAGCAGACGGCTACCGTGTAGTCGTAAGGAGTTCATCAAACATTTGAAAAAGCTTGGTTTTACTGGTATATTTCATGGAACAAAGCATTATTCCATTAATGAGATGGATAAAGATTTTGCAAGAAAGATATTGGAAATAGAAACGGTAAATGATAATTAGACCTTCCTGCTCCAAGTGGGCATAGATATAGGGTTAGTTGCACTCTAATATAAATGACGCAACGTTTATAAATGTATTTAGATCGTCTATCATTTGCTGTTCAACTAGCAAGATTGATTTTCTTATGTTGATATATTCCTGCAATATTTGAGCATAAAATGAGGTTCGTATGTTATATATGATGAAAATTCATCTAGCAATAAAGAGTGATTAAGGCACTAAGTGGGCATATGTATAGAGTGAGCTGTGCTCTAAATTCTGATGTAATGACAACAAGCGCGAACTATCCACTGACAATGGGGCTCTAGTTCTGGTTTGGGCAGATAATATCAATCCTTCCTGAAAAGAGTTAGATATGAGTTTACGGTCAATATGGACAATGTCGAATGTCGCCGTATTGAAGCAAGAGATTGAACGCGAACCAGGAGTTGTTTGAAACCCAAATACACAATGTGATTGGACAATATTAAAGATTGCATCTAATGGCGGGTTAGCACAGTCTGCATTATCGTTATATGATATCTGTACGAAAAATGATATTGATAATTGTAGAAACGCTGTAGAATAATTTATCTGAGTAAAGGGGAACAAATAATATAAATCACCGGTTCTTCCTGTTCCAATGGGACATATACATAGAGCGAGCTGCGCTCCAAATTGTGTTGGCAAACAAGATTGCGCAATACAATATAACAATATTAGCTACCATGCTTTTCTAATGAGTTTTGGCCTCGCCGAAGCTTATATAAAGTTATGCAATATCTCTAAGAGTTCATTTTGAGAACAAGAAAAAAGATAATCACAGAAATGCTTTAGGACAATTGTTTGACAAGTATTATTAGCAGTATTGATAGCACTCCAAAATTTAATCCTGCTTATCTTTGCTACATCGTATGACATTCGGAGGGCTAATAAACGTTGTTTTGCTTAAAGTCTTTAGAGTATAAATGAAAAGATTATGATAGTAAAACGTAATCCAATATTAGCTCTTGGCCATCAAAAATGGTGGCGAAAAGAAATTGAAAATGGCAATGTGATATATTAAGTAAGAAGAAATATAATAAATTGGAGGAATTAAATGAAATTGGTACATATCAGGAAAAATTATATGAGAGTTGAGTTAGAGGAAATTAATATTTATAGGAGGTGAGTTAATTGAGATTCGTGATGTTTATGATACCAAAAGTATATCAACCTGGTACTTCTCCAGAAGAGAGAGCTGGAGAAGGATTTACACCACCGGCAGATGCTGTTGCCAAGATGATGAAGTTCAACGAAGAATTATCGAGTGCAGGAGCACTGGTTTCACTCGATGGGCTTCATCCAATAACGAAAGGTGCACGTGTGATTTTCTTTGATGGCGAACATAGAGTGGTAGATGGACCTTTTATAGAAGCAAAAGAAGTAATCGGAAGTTACTGGATCATTGATGTGAGATCGAAGGAAGAGGCTGTAGGATGGGCAAAGCGAGTTCCTGCAGAAGATGGAGACATCATTGAGGTCCGCCAAGCAAATTTCTGAATATGATATAAATTATAATATTGCAAAGTTGAAAATATATCACATTGACCAAATTTCCGCTAATAATTGATTCTGATTGTATTGTTATTATCGATGTAGTTCTTTTTCGAAAGAAAAAAATCATGAACATCCAGACTGGGAAGAAGTAGCAAAACAAGCTGTGAAATAATTAATTAGTATTTTTTGATGAAATATGACCCAAAATGTCAACCGTCTTTCAGATCAACTTAAGTTGATGTTATAATGTGAACCAGGATAAAAATGAAACCCAGCAAAGGACTGTGAATCAAACTTTCCATGAAATCCAACAAAGGTTTATGAACCGTATTTACAATGTAAATATAATAATGAAATCCATTTTTCGGTAATCATCTCGGATATCAAAAATAGCGATACAGGTCAAAAGGACAACTATTTCATCAAGCCCCTTATACCCGAACCTATCTTGCTATGGATAAAAGGGCAGTATGAAAGGAAAATGATAGCCGGGGAAGCCAGCAAGTAATTCTAGCTTGATATTTATGTGAACATCTATGTCGCAGTATTTCGCCAACAGGTACAAGTTAGATAATCTTCGAGTACCGACGAAGCCAAAATTTGGTACTATAGAAAAAATGTGAGATATACTAACATAATAGGAATTTAATTAAAGATATTATATCTGTATTTCGCAAGTCATCAAATATTATTGATGTAACCCCAATGAAAATTAAAAGAAAAGTTTAGGAGACAAATAAAGATGAAATATAAAAGAAAAATATTGATATCGATTTTTGCCCTGGTATTTTTGACGGTATTAGTAATTGCTGATATTCCGCCACCACCGGTTAATCAAAATTTCGGTATTTACGACACAGCGACGATTAATTACAATGAGACATTATGCAGAGGTTGTCATAAGTCTATATCCGGCCCATTGACAGGCGGAGTACCAACTAGACATCACAATCTTGTTGGAAAAGGTACTATAAATCCTGCCACAAATCAGCCATTTCGATGTACGGATTGTCATCCAAATATAGGAAGCGGAATATTGCTAGACAGAAATTGTATAGACTGTCACAATAGGACAGCTTTCTGGGGAGATTCCATTGGTGCGAAGGTAGGTAATTTCACAGGACCTCATCATAACACTACACAAGCACAGGTAAGAGATTGCAAATTCTGCCATGGCGCATCCGTGGACAATTATAATGACGGACATTATATTTCTCCTAATCCTCCAAATGAATTGATGCCCAGTGCAACATACAAAGTATTTAATAGTTCTTCTGGAAGATTATGGGGAGGTTGTTTAGCATGTCATGCGGAAAATACGTTAGCAAGTCCGCCACTTTTCTTTACACAAACAATTCCAATTCCCATTGGTGGAATATATAGTTCCGCGCCGATATCAGATGGTATTAACAATATTCACCACAATGAGATAATTGCTGTAGACAATCCACCTGGTGTTACCCCAGGAGATGAGTGCAGATGGTGTCATCCAGATTTGTCAAATATTCTTGACATGAGAGGATGTGAAACGTGTCATAGTGTGAGATCTATTCATAATACTCAATTTGACTTTGCCATTACCAGAATTTTGAGTGGGTTTGGTCACATAGGATCAGACAAGCCATTAGATCCGGTAAATAATTCGTGGGATTGTAAGGGGTGTCATGGATATAATGCCAATGTTGTAAATACATTTGCAGGGTCTATTATTCCAGATGTTCAGTTAGTAACTCCAGGTGTGTTAGATGCCAATACTCCGACCGTTTTGACTCTTACTGGTACTAACTTTGTACAAACTGGTTCTACGACAGTTGTAAATATAGATGACACGGTAACTCTAATGCCAAATACTATATCAAATGGACAGATAACTGTCACTGTAAATCTAGCAGCAGGTAATCATTATATCAAGGTTATCAAGACCGATCCTGTAGAGAATGTACCTAAACCAAGCGACATTAGACCGCTGACAGTAGTAAGAAGAGTGAAAATAATATCTGCTACGCTGAACAAGTTTGGAGTCATAACTATTGTAGGTTCAGGATTCGGTGTCATACCTATGATAAATGCGCAACAATATATCACTGTCAAACATGCAGGAAATGTGTACTATTCTGATAGTATCATTGCTGGACGTTGGAATAATTTTCTGATACAAACAAAAAAAACATCAACTCCTTCTGCAGGAATAGGGGACATAGTGACAGTGGTGACAGCAAATGGCGACGAGGAATCTGCTACGATCCGGTAGGAATTATATGCAATCTAAAATTGATAAATAAGTGTATAGTATGAAAAATGGTAAAAATCAAAAAAGGAGAAAATGTGAAAAATATAATATCAGTATTATAAATCTAGAAAAATGGCATATAAGAAATGTTATACGCCATTTTTATGTTTTTATAATAATGATTAATATAAATAAATTAGAAAAAATTTCATCTTTTCTAAAGATTCTTATTAATAGAAAGCTGAAAATGTGAATTTTTCAAAGAGTTAGGTGAGAAAAAATGTCCTATGTTTTTAGCCATGCATTTATTCCTTTGTCCATCTTATTCATATTTGCCGGAAAATTAAATTTAGAACCAAAATATATTCTATTTCTCAGTATTTTTGGGATATTTCCTGATTTTGACGCAATTTTTCAACATAGATATACTTTCCATAATATTTTTATATTGGTCATTCCAATTCTGATATTTATCTTTATTAAAGAATATAGGCAAATATCTGGGATGATAACTTATTATTTGTCATCCCATCTAATATTGGATAGTTTCAATGGTGGGATAGCAGTTATATATCCTTTCAGCAAAAAAATATTATTTATCAATACTGAGATTGTACAAACTTTTAATTTAAAGACTATTTCATTTTTATATGACTATGGTTTTGTAGATAAAGTTGTAAAAACAATTGGTGAGAATTCAGTTTATGGTATTATGTCAAGTGAAAATTTTGGAATAGTTGTATTGCTGGTGATTATGGTTCTGACATATATAATATATCAACGACGATCTTGGTAGGTATTATATGACCAATGAACAAATAGCAATGTTTGAGAAATCCGTTGGAAAAATGTCGTGACAGAAATTGGACAAAAGGATAATGTGCTTATAACATATGTTCGAAAGGCTACAGATGAACTAAAGACAGGAGAAATAATATCTGAAAAAAAGACTGCATCTAATGCCAAATATACGCAATCTTTGTATGGTATCTAAAATAGAAAAATATAATTGAAATTTTTGTTAAATTGCAGAAACGCTACTTAGCGTTTTATGGCAACAAATGAGACATATTCTTTATTTTTTCTAAAGATCAAGTGGGAAACTAACCTGATCGGAATAGATTAAAGATATGAAAAACGGTGGATATATAGGAGACGATATGAGGAAATTATCAAGATTAGCAGCGGTACTTGTTGTAATGACGTCATTATTGGCAATTGTACATGCAGAAGTCTTTGGAAATAGTGGAGATATTCCAATTGTAGGAGATTGGAATGGAGACGGTATAGATGAAATAGGATCTTTTAGACAATACGATGTAAATCACCAAAATAATGCTGTTTTTTACCTAAAAGGTATACCTGAGATTCTATTTGGCAACAATGGAGATATACCTCTTGTTGGAGATTGGAACGGTGACGGTAAAGACGAAATAGGAGTTTTCAGACAGCACGATTCTAATCACCAGGATAACACAGTCTTTTACCTAAACAATGGAGTCGTGTTGGTATTTGGTAACAATGGAGATATACCTATTGTAGGAGATTGGAATGGTGATGGAAAAGATGAGATAGGAGTTTTCAGACAACATGATGCAAACCATCAAGACAATGCTGTTTTTTATCTAAAAGATGGAGCTACATTTGTCTATGGTAACAATGGTGACACTCCCATAATTGGAGATTGGAATAATGATGGCAAAGATGAAATAGGAGTTTTTAGACAATACGATTCGTACCAGCAGAATAATGCTGTTTTCTATCCAAAAGATTTATCTGAGATTGTATATGGAATTAATGGCGATATCCCTATTGCAGGTAAACCAAACAGTGATGGATTAACAAGAATTGGAATATACAGACCGTCTACACGAGAATTTATATTCAAATCTGAACCTGTTACGCCAGTAATTGCTCCTCCTGTTCAAAATGATCCTCCGTATACACCTGACAATCCTTCTCCATTTGATGGGGACACAAATCAGGCAACAAGCCCTGCGTTGAGTTGGAGTGGCGGAGATCCTAATGGAAATGTAGTTACATATTCCGTGTTTATGGATACATCATCAGACCCGACGAAGCAAGTATGTTATGGAACTTCGACACATTGTTCTGTTTCTGGTCTTAGTTATTCTACGACATACCATTGGAAAATTGTTGCGTATAATGGAGTTGATAAAGCGGTCAGTTCCATTTGGAGTTTTACAACAGGATCTGTGAAAGTGGTAGTTGATATCCAGGACATTGGAACTCTAGGAGGAGACAGAAGCGAAGCAGTTGACGTCAACGACGTTGGACAGGTTGTAGGCTATAGTTCTACAGCATCTGGTCAAACTCATGCATTCCTATGGACTTCTCAAAGTGGGATGAAAGATTTAGGTACTCTAGGGAACGGAAGTGGAGGTTCGTACAGCGAAGCTGTACACATAAATAATATTGGTCAAATTGTTGGTAAGAGTTCTATTACTTCTAGTTTCTATATTCATTCGTTCCTATGGACTCCTCAAAGTGGCATGAAAGATTTAGGAACTCTAGACGGAACAGGGCATATTGATGCAACTGATATTAATGATAATGGACAGGTAGTAGGTTGTTACGATGAACAATATCCCGATTTGGGTCCAATTGGTGTATTCTTATGGACAGTTCAGAATGGTATGACAAATTTAGAAGCCACAGGTTCGTGCGAGGGTGGGATTAAGATTAATGATAATGAACAAGTGATTTATAGCCGATCTACGGATGGAGTTGGAGTTATATGGACTCCTCAAAGTGGGATGAAAGATTTAGGTTCTCTAGGAGGAGATCGAATTATGACAAGAGATATTAACAACGTTGGGCAGGTTGTAGGCGATAGTTATACATCGTCTGGCCAACCTCATGCATTTATATGGACTCATCAAAGTGGAATGACAGATTTGTCCACTCCTGGAGAAGAAGGAAGCGTAGTATATGACATAAATAATCTTGGAAAGGTTTTGGGATATAGTTGGGGTAAAGGTTGGGGTTACGGTTTCCTATGGAGTGCTCAAAGCGGAATGATAGATTTAGAAATTGGACCAGGAAAGATCAATGACAAAGGACAGGCGATAGGTATATATGCTACGGCATCAGGTCAAACTCATGCATACATAACACAAATTGGAACAGTGACACCAACACCTACAGTGACACCAACACCAACACCTACAGTGACACCAACACCTACAGTGACACCAACACCTCAGCCATCTGGTATAACTGTTGGTCAAGGTGCTGACCAAAATATTAAAAATGCTTTTATCGATGCCTACAATAGAGCAATAAATGGTGGAGAAATTAAATTAGATAAACCAACAACGGAAGTATATACGTGGGAAGGATATTTAGTACAAGAATTTCCTGGTGTTCCAAACATTCCAGGAGGCGTAATTATGTATAATCCTTCTGTTCAGCAGGCGTTTTATATTCATGGAGCAATATGGCAAAAATATAAGAGTTATCCAGATAAAACAAAATTGGGGCCTGTAAAAAGTGATGAAATGGACGCTGGCAAGTCATTCAAAGGTACAACAGGAAGGTATAGCGAATTTATGACTGGACGTATTCATTGGATTAGTGATACAAATACTAATCATGCGCAAAAAGGCCAATCTTTCGTCACATATGGTGATTTGGATGTGAAATATACTTCTTTGGGTGGGACAAATCATTGGCTTGGATTTCCGATTCAGGATCAAAAAATAGTAGATGGACACGAGTATGCTAAATTTGAAGGAGGGCATATTTTTTGGGATGAGACAATTTCAAGTTATAGAGAAGTCACAAAATTGATAGCAATAGTTCCGATAGAATTTAATGATCAGCTCCATCAAATTGATCAACCGGCAGAAAATCTAAGAAATAAGGCAAATTTGTTAGTAGAATATTATAAGAATCAATCTTATGATAAAGAAAAAATTGGATATAAGTTATTCAAAGCAAATCAAAATGATGGATGGTATCATATTGCAGAAAAATTGTCAGACATAGACAAAGTAGGAGATTCAAGAAAATTGATCCCTCCTCAAGATTTGATCTGTGTTGATTGTTCTTTACCTAGTTACGAAGATGCAAGTAGGTATATATGGTTTCTTGCAATGAGAAATGCCGGATTAAATATAAAATTTGTTGAAGATAGAAAGTATCAGCCTGAAAACTATGATGTAGGAATGATTGTTTTTACTTTCGAAGCACCTAGTGGTTCAACGGCATGGCCTCATGCTCATCCCAATAGCGGAATGGCATATGTAGATTCAGTAGAAGGTTATGGTATATGGGCTCATGAATTGGGACATATCTACAATATATCCAATTTTCTTAATCATACAGATGGTACTGGTAGTTGGGATATAATGTATTTTGGAGACGATTTAAATCCTCCTGCACCTATGATTCTTTTTAATAAGGAAAAGTTGAATTGGGTGAAGAATGCTGATATAGCTCATAATTTAGGTACATATTTAGTAAGAAATATCAATGACGACAATATTAAACAAGAAGGAATATTGAAATATGGAAATCAAGAAAGGTATTATATTTTTGAGGGCAGATATCCGTCTGATAATGTAAATCCTGAAGCTGGATTTAATTTAAATAAACTCAAAGGCGAAGAAGGTATCGAACTGTATCAAGTCGAACAGTATGGGAATAAGATAAGTGCTTTATCAGGTTGGCTTGGGATTCATGGAGATAGAGTATCGATGATACCAGGAGAAGTATTGTACATAGATGAAGATAGAACTAAAATTGAAGCTTTAAGAGAAAATGGATCTCTGAAAATAAGACTAAGCCCAAATGATGCTCCATTACCATCTGAACATATTTGGTACATAGCATCAAAAATAAACATCCCAGAATCTCTTATACCAACCGTGCCAGAAGAGTCTTATATTGACATAGATCTTCACGCAATTAGTAAAGATGGAAAAAGAATAGGAATGGATTATTTTACTGGTAACTATGTCAATGAAATTCAAGGAGCTCATACAAGCGGAAATTATCTAGGTGGAGGTTCTGAATGGATATCTGTCCCAAATAATATCAGTGCTGAAGCATATGTAGAATTGACTCCTGATCTAAAAGAACTAATAAAGAATGATAGCGCTTTAAATATTGAAGTGATCTCGACATTATCAACGTATGACGAAAATGGAAATAAGAAAGACTCGACACCGGTTTCTATAAATATTAACTCTACAAATGTGAATAATCAAATATTGCTGCCAGGTTCAATAGACGTAACTCCACCACAGATAACTATAAATGTGCCAGTCAACCAAAGTAAATATGTTTTAAACCAAAATATACTTGCTAATTGGTCTGCTATAGATTTGGAATCAGGAATTGTATCGAAAATAGGAACAAAGCAGAGTGGTGAAGCTATCGATACATCCACAATCGGAACAAAGACATTTATAGTAAATGCAACAGACAACGCTGGAAATTCAGAGACAAAGACTGTATTATATAACGTAATTTATAACTTTACAGGTTTCTCCCAGCCAATAACAAATCTGCCGTCATCAAATTCTATTAAGGCAGGAAGTGCAGTACCAATAAAATTCAGTCTGGGCGGTAATCAAGGTATCGACATATTTGCAATAGGCTATCCAGCATCACAGAAAATAGATTGCAATACAAGCGACACTATTGGAAATATTGAAAAGATTACTAATCCTGGTTCAAGCAGTCTCTCTTACAATGTTTCTGCAGAACAATACAATATTGTATGGAACACTAATAAGTCGTGGACTGGGACTTGTCGTAATTTGGTAGTAGAATTGAAAGACGGTACATATCATAATGCGAGTTTCAAACTGAAATAAAAATTTTAAATATTTTTATTTTTTTCTATAGGTTAAGCAGAGAAATATCTACTTAATCGGAATTTAAATAAAGATCTGATTATAAAGACCGCATCTAATGTGTATTAAATGCAGTCTTTGTTTGGTATCTAAAATAGAGGTGGAGGACTCAATTATGAGTATGTGGTTGTAAATGACAAAAGAAAAGAAAGCATTTAAAAGCTTTGTTCCCCGCAACTCAATCTCGGTAATCGTCTAAATTTGGAGCAATAAGAAAAGAATTAAGGAATAAGAATTGATAATTAAGGAATAAGGGATAAGGAGAAATAAATTATGCAAAAAGAAATGCTGTATGGATACGAGTTAACAGAAGAAAAACCAACATGGTTTAAAATAGAAGAAGAATTAAGAGGAGAAAATATGATTATACCGTGCTTAGACCATGCTAAGTTCGGTACTAATGGAGACGAAGTAGTGTTGTTGCTTGAACCATATAATGTAAGCATGGAGGATATTAAAGATTTGATTAAATTCTGCCAGACAAGAAATTTAGAATTTGAGATATGGGGAAGTTCTTTCCATAATCCTGGAAATACGCTTGGAATATGCGTAAGATGTAAGGACAAGTACAAGAAAAAAGGTAGTCAATTCTGGTTAGATAGATACAAATATATCATGGAAGATGAAGAGTTTGACGAATTTCAAAAATACGTTCTTAGAGATTTTCAAGAGAGATGGGCTTAGAACTGTTCGTTGGGATGAATAGGATAATATGAACAAAATAAATTTATTTGTAAACAAAACAACATTGGATAACATGCTAGATCTTGCAGAAAAGACAACAACTAAAGAGTTACCAGGTATCGTTTGCTGTAAAGCAGATATTGAGAATGATATATTGATAATACGCGCAAAAAGATTTATGGAAATAAAAAATGTATCTCCAACGCCAGAAATACAATTCATCCCAGAAATAGATAAAAATACTCTTGGAATAATTAATGGATGTGATACAATATCTCTTGTTCATACTCATACGTATTGTGGAGATCCTTCAATTGGAGATTTTTCAAAATTTACAAGTAGGGAATATATTTATAAAGAAGGACAACAACCTCCATTAGTTATAGCAACTCCAGATATAGTTGTGACAAGATGCTTTTTTACATTTATTCTTTTGTTTCCATTTTCAATAATTATAGATATCAATGGTATGGGTGTTAAAGTAGAATCTGAAAAATTTGTGAACAAATTTGCTCCAAGCGTTGGCGACAATCCTAATGAAATAGAAGATATAAATAGAGCAACACAATACGCAATATTACCATTGACGACATTAAAAGACGCATATGAGAAATTTAATATTAAATGGAAATGGAGATTTAATCCTGAAGAAGAATTATTGAATATTGACAAAAATAGAGATAAAATACTTTCGAATTTATCTAGTGAATTGATAAAAAAGATAAGAGAGAACTCATAAAGCGGTTCACAGAGGTCAGTGGGTTTTTGTTTGGTATCTAAAATAGATGTTGGAGAATCAATTATGAGTATAAGGTAAATGACAAAAGAAAAAGAAAGATTCTTCCAATTTTCCTGATTTGAATATAATAGAAGAAAAAGGAAAATATTGAAACCTGCAGAAAATTCAACACTATATAAATATTAAGAACAAAAATAGAATAAATATATTAACAGAGAGGTACAAATAATGGCAGAAAAGGAAAAATATAATAAATATTGTACAGCCATATATAAAATCGCTCCCGAATTAAAGAAAGATATTGACAAAAGTTCAGATGGTACAGTAAAAATGAAGACAAAAGATCTTGCAAAGAAAATGGGCCAAGAATTCGAGAAACTACAACCCAAAACATTGTACTGGATGACAAAACCCTGCCTTTTCGCCGAAGATATAGTCACTACTACTGCAAAAATAGACAGAGAAGAATCTTTAATAATGAGAATCAGAAATCCTCACGACACATTGCCTAAGAGTCTTGAAAAAGATAGAAATAATATAAAAAAAGATGGAATGTAATTAGATATATGAAAACAATGTCCATTTAGACAAGAAAACCCAAGAACTGCGTCTAATAGTAGTTATACGCAATCTTTATACTCTCGTATTGAGAGCCGTTGTACGGATAATAGAATACGAAACTAACTGTGTGCGGTGGGCATTGTATACAGTCTTAGTATGATATCTAAAATAGAGTGTTATGAACAAAATGTTGATCATATCCAAGACGTTAACTTGTTGAACATCGTATACGTCATAAAAACCCTCTTTTTATATCGTACCTATTCTAATGGCAAAGTTTATAAATAGCATAGTGTAATATTAGTATATGTAGCTCTAGCTATATAAAAGAAATGTCTGGGCTAAGAATAAAAAGCAGATACTGATGAGGAATAACAAATGAGGAAAAATATAATAGAAGAAGATTTGCGTATGGCACATGTCCTATATAAATATATTGAAAAGGCTATGTCAGAGGCTGTATATGAGCAGATAGATGATAATGAATATGCCGGCAGAATACCTTCCTGTACTGGCGTTATAGCATTCGCTCCAACATTGGAAGAATGCAAAACAGAATTACTTTCAGTACTTGAAGATTGGATTCTTTTAGGGTTAAGATTTGGTCATCAGTTGCCAGTAGTTGGAGGTATCGATCCTAACGGTGAGATAAGTATGAGAATGGAGTCAATCAATGAGCAGATGGCTACCGTGTAGTCGTAAGGAGTTCATCAAACGTTTGAAAAAGCTTGGTTTTACTGGTATATTTCATGGAACAAAGCACGATTACATGTTCTATGGACATAACCGTCTGGGTATCCCAAACAATGATGAATATTCAGTAAATGAGCTTCGGATGATGATAAAGGAGGTAGATGTTCTAATAGGTCATAAGATATCTGCCGATGAATGGAACAATTTGTAAAATATGAACAAAAGATGACAAAAGAAGAATCAGCAAATATCACAGTAAGAGAACCAAATGTTGTTACATTAGATAAAAATGCAATAAATAAAGTTGCAGAAAAAATGTCTCAAAATATGGATATCCCCGTAGAAGAAGCTAAAGCTATATTAGGAATAGGAATTGTTGAAGGAATTATGCTAAATAGATTTAGAGGGACTTTTGATAGAACCAATTAGTGATGAAAATATGAGTGGAGATGTTGTAAAGACTGCGTACAATGACGGATATACGCAGTCTTTACGCTCGGTTTGTGGTATCTGCATAGTTGAAATATGCTGCTATCACTCTGAATAGCAGTATGACAAATTGCAGACGCTTAGAAATGTTGCGTCTATAAACGTCTTTGTATATCGAAGCATTTCTGCTAAGAAAAGCTTATATACTTTAATGCTGTATTAGTAGTAGTAATACAGAACAATTATAATAATACAAGCCAACAACAAAAGATGGTAAAAATGATAATAGATACGAGAAAACTTTCATTGATGAAAGAAAGACCGAGAAGTACTGTACTATATTTGCCTACAGAATTTGTCAAAAAGGCAGGATTTAATCCAGATCAGATTGTACAAGTAATTTTTGGAGATAATGAGATCAAAATCGTAAAGGAAATTAGGAGTATTGAAATCTAATCGAAATTCAAACGAGAAAAATAATGAGAAAAATATGATAGAACAAGATATCCGTCTTGCATATGTTCTCAGCGAATATATTGACAGGGCTATGGCACACGCAGTTTACAAAAAGCTGGATAATGACAAGTTTGCAGGTACAATTCCTCCTTGTGAAGGAGTTATAGCATTTGGAGAAACATTACAGAAATGTAAAGATGAATTGCGATCAACACTTGGAGATTGGATAGTAGTAGCAGTAAGATTTGGTGACGATTTACCTATAATTGATGGTATCGATCTAGGGGCTAATATAAAAATTAATAGGGAGCTAAATTGTGAGCAAATGGGTACCATGCAAACGTCGTGATCTTATTAGACGTTTGAAAAAATTGGGATTTACTGATCCTGTTCCAGGAGCAAAGCATGAGTTTATGAGGTACGGACGGTATAAGCAGACTATTTCGAACAATCCTTGTTATGATGTGAATGAGCTTAGAATGTTGATAGAACAGATAGAGGAAAAGTTAGGCAGAAAAATATCTGCTGATGAATGGAACAAATTGTAACGGAAGTGTTCCTGTACAATGTTGACTAAGCTGTAACTTGCCTGAGTAGGTATGCAAAATGCATGCCTCTTTTTTAAATTCATTTCCTCTTTTATATAATATATATAAATATTAACTCTGCATATGAGAAATTTAACATTAAATGGAAATGGGGGATTTAATCCTGAAGAAGAATTATTGAATGTTGATAAAAATAGAGATAAAATACTTTCGAATTTACCTAGTGAATTGATAAAAAAGATAAGAGAACTCGTAAAGAGACTAAATTGTTCTTTATTTAGCTGAGATTGAAGAAAATATAGAAATTGAAATAGAACGGTGACAGAATATGGACGAACGACTTCGCGAATCTGCGAAAAAGATTATACAGAGACACAAAGAAAAAGAGAAATTTCTTAAATCCAGATTGTTGAGCATTATAAGGGAGGAGATTGTAAAATCTAATTTTCATTTGCCTTATAATGAAGGTATTAAACAGATTCCAACTATTTTCAGAGCATACAGAATACAGGATAACAAAATTATGATAACAAAAAAAGAGGATGACGATAATGATGAACATATATTTTGCAATTACTTGGAAGACGAGTCTGAGATGAATGAATTTTTCAATGGAATTTCTGTATATACTTTTATAATGGATAATTCGACGTTTGGGACACATTATTCTTACGGTACGAATCCAATACGTGAATTTGCCAAGGTATCATTTGACATTTATGATAAAACTATTGAAAAAGAAATTTATTTTTTGGATGGTATGTGGTATCTGCCATATGAAGATGTTGAACTTGATGGCGTTTCGTATACTGATAGAGATGACATTATTAGATTTACAAAAAGCGATGAACGAAGGTAAAGAGAAAGTTACACTATACCACCAGGCAACATTGTAGAAGATTTAGGAGACTATTATAAATGAAGAAAAAGAAAACAAAATTGAAAAAAGAAATATCTACACGTATATTAGATCTTAAGCAATTCATAAAAGGAGTCGTACAGTACAGAAAAGAGTACGAGGAAAGTGGAATCGAAAATCCTGATGACAAAGATTTTCATGACAATGTCTTTAATACTGTAGAATGGCTAATTGAACATCATGCATACGAAGAAATCCAAAATATATACGATGAATTGGATGAGAATGAAATTGAAGCAATAGATGACGCCATAAATATTATTGTGTATAGATTCGAGTATTTTGTCGAAGACAGTAAAGGTGATATAGACTCCATAGTGGTAACCCCATTTGCAGTGCCAATGATGATAATGGTCCCTATGAAGTATAAAGATCGTGTAACACATTTGGAAGGATTACCAAAGTCAGTAACAGAAACGGCTTCAACCAAGTTTCTAAGAAATTGCTTGGATCTTGGTGCAGAACCGTCAATAATTATTGATGGTAAACTATGGAGAAATGACGAGGCAGGTTGGGACGACTTTGATGTCATAATGCAATATCTGAGAGGGTTCATAATGTATGCTTCGAAAATGAGCTCTATAGTACCATCACTGAAAGTCCGAAATGTAAAAGACAATAACGAACGTATAGAAGAGAAAGATGAAATGTATGTTCTCACAAGAACCATTACTGGACTGGTCATATCTGGAGATATTGACATCGATTCTAAGCTGTTTGGATACAACGATGCTGAAAAAGGAGTCATGGAAAATCATTTCACGAGAGAATTTGCTGTATCATGTGAAAGCGAATTGAACGGTATAGGTATAAAGGGTGCAAAAGTATTGCCACTATCTCAGTGGCCAATAGAACTGTGGGAGGTGCCAGAAACGGCGATTCATTTTGTTCATATACTGGATCTTAGAAAAATGGCTGCCTGTGCAGAAAGTGATACTCCATACAAGGGCAGAAATAGAACACTTAAGATAGGAGTAGATCAGAAAAGGGAGAGTGTTGACGTAAAATTATCTGTATATGATGAACGTTTTGATGAACCGTTCTTTACATATACATGGGATGTAGCATATGGATTAGAAACTCCAGAGTCTGTTCTGGACGATATTATGAGAATATGTACAGAAGAGTTGAGCGTCAGTGAAGTATTGATAGAAGAATTGGACGTAAATAAAGTAGATCAAACAACAAAACAAATATATGAAGAGTATAAGGGAGGATACAACAGTGCCAAAAAGTGACATAAGTGACAAAATTACAAATGGAAATGTTGATCGTGACATATCTGTCTGGATAGAGTTGACCAAAAAGGAAATAGGACCATTATTTTGGAGAGGTACTAGTACAAATAGTCCAATTGGAGATTGGACAGGTGATGATGTACCAATCTTGGATAAAGTAACAGATATAGTTAATGAAAATATCAGAAGTTATGATATCCCAAAACGCTACGCATTTAAGGTTGAACTAACGACAAAAGATGTCAGATATCTAAGAACTAGACTAAAAGATGAATGGACTGGAAAATTTAAACCAATCTTGGATAAATTAACAGAAGCAGTAAATAACAAATGCGAAGACACTGATGTGAACGATAATGATATCAACAATAAAAATTCCAATTTGGAAGAAGATAAATTAACAGAAGCAGTAAATAACAAATGCGAAGACACTGATGTGAACGATAATGATATCAACAATAAAAATTCCAATTTGGAAGAAGACATATTGATAAAGAATATCAAAAATGCTATAGAGCAACTGATACCGTGGATATACGTGCAAATAAAGAAAAGCTCTGATAAGTACATAAGGATGAGATTGTCAGATATAAAGAAAGATATTGGGGAAATATTCGAGAATGTGAATGATGCAGATTTATACTGGGGACTAAAGCAAATTTTGTTCGACCTGGACATAGTAGTTGACAGTGTAATACATAAAGATGGTACTGAAGTTATTAAGATGAGGATGAAAACTGGAAAAGATGTCCAACCTATAAAGGGAAAAATATGGACATACGATAAGAAAAAGGCTGCTGAAAGATATGAAAATTATTCTAAATTTCCAATTTTAACGGAGTATATTGAAAGAAAAGAAAAAGTAAAAAAATATGACGGCGGAAAAATAGTAACTATAAGATCTTTTGTTATCAATAAAGATCACAGAGATGAAACAGAGGAGACTCGCACATTCACGGCAGTTCTAAAAAATGGAAAAATAGGTATTATTCTAGATGACGAATCTAATGAAGATCACCTATTTTGTGATTTTCTGCGTAATGAATTTGAATTAAAACTATTTTTCAATGAGGCACATAATGACTTTGTTTGCTTTACGACAAATGAAATAATTAATGATGTTGAAAGATGTATTAATTTTAGTGATGGTCTATGGACTCCATCTGATGATGATATTGATGCATTAGGGAATGAATTGGCTAATAGTAGAGATGAACTAATACAGCTATGTACAAAACCAAATATCTGATAAATGTCTCGAACTACAATCCTTATAGTGGAGAAATGATTGATATCAATATTGTGAAAAAGACACAAAGATATAATTTACACGTGTCAGGATATGATAGTAATGGCGTTAGTATTAATCATGTAGGTGCTCCGTTTACCTGGAGAAGTTATCTCTGTATGGGAAATTGTCGCATGTGCAAGGACCAAATCAAAACTGACAAAGAGATTTATAGATATATGGGAAAGAATCCTAACCGTATATGCAGATCTGTTTCGACGAAAATATTAGAGGAAGATGGATATACACTATCAGAAATCCTATCAGTTGAGTGTAACACGAATACGATAAACATATTCGTTCATACCTCCATACATTTTCGAGGAAAAAAATTGGAACACGTTCATATATGCAAACAATTTTCTGGGTCAAGAAGAAGAATATCTTCAGAAATTATCAAAAATAGGATTAGAGAAATAATAGAAAATAAACCTGACATATCTTCCCTAGGAGTCAAACGTGAAACAGGGTATTGTATGTCAACTATCAACAAGTATTACATGTTACTCAAAAAGATCTATAGATAGAGAAATATGGATGAAAAACGTCGTAGACACAAGAATATTTCTACAAGAATATCAACAGAAGATGGTATTGTGATATCAGATATTCTACGCGTTTCATGTAGACTGGATGACAACGGTATTGATAGCATTGTGCGAGTTTATACTAACTATAGAGAAAAAAGAGTTTTTTCAATCCAGATATGTAAAGAATTCACTAAAAACAGAGACGAAATCGCTAAAAATATAATTAGAGAACTGATAGAAAAGGAGCCTAAAATGTCATATAATGAAATTAAGCGAACGACTGGATATGGATGGCAGACCGTAAGCAGACATTATATGCCGCTAAAAAAGATCATATTAAAGGATTGACAAAAATGGAGATTATATAGCTAGAAGATATGACTGTTCTTATTATCTTTGTGTATTAATATTGGAGTGATATCATTGAAAAGTGGTGCCAAAAAAATAATAAAATTATTATGTTTAAATATAGGAATTGCGGCAGTTGATACCATACTTTTCTCCCCAGGATTATTGGGTATCGGGATTATAGGAGCAAGCGCTTTTGAGACGGCTTTGAGCGCTACAACTATATTCATGAGCATTGTAATTTTTGGATATGGTAACTACAATCTTTTAAAAAAGGAGAAAATAATCCAGATAGGTGAAATCAAAACTGCAGACGACTGTATATATGCGCTTAACCAGAATTATGGCAAAAGAATCTTCGAGAAAGATATCACTACTATATTGGAACAGATAGAAATGTTCCAAAAGAAGAGAGGAACCATAAAGCAAGTTCTTCTTCAAAAATTCGACATTACCGAAATTAGTTATTCGAAATTCGATGGAGTAATCTCAGATATAGAAAACGTTTTTTACATTAACATAAAGAGCATAATAAACAAGTTAAATGCTTTTGATGAAGAAGATTACAACCGTATTAGAAAAGATGCAGAAAAGAAGTTCTCTAAAGAGTTTATCAATACAAAAATGCGTATATACAGTGAATATATGTCATTTGTAAAAAAAGCAATAGAAAACAATGAACAAATTATTCTTAAATTGGATAAGCTATTATTAGAGTTATCTAAGTTTAACAGCTTAGAAGATGGAAAAATTGAGAATATGAGTGCAATGAAAGAAGTAGATGAACTTATAAATAAGATAAGATTGTATGATTAGGGGATGCGAAAAAATTGGAGATGTGAAAAATATGAATGGAAAAAATAATTCGTTTAAGATTGTCATTATCTTTGCAGTGATTGCCATAATAGTTTTTGCAATTATTTATGCAGGGATATCATTAACGAAAGACTATGGAAAAAGTCCACAAAATATAACTGTCGAAAGCGCAACGGGCACATTGAATTCTCTATATAATGACATAACAGTCAACAAAATTGATGCCAGAAAAGGACAGATAAATATTGATCCTGTTAGGCTAGAAGATTCTTTGCCAGATATATCTAAGTATCCTGCCCAAGTTGAAAATTCAACAGAAAGTTATATTGAAATTTTTTCATCTGTCGAAAAAGCTGGTGAAGGAAAGGATGGTTGGCTTATTGATACTGCAAAAGCTTTTAATAATGCAAATATTCAAGTAAATGGAAAACCCGTTTCTGTTAGAATAAGAGGAATGGCGTCAGGAATGGCATTTGATTATATTGCATCAAAAAAATATTCACCAGATGGGTTCACTCCATCAAATGAACTTTGGGGAGAAATGTTGAAGTCGAAAGGGATTAACATAACATTGGTTGAAAAGAGACTTGTGGGAAATGTAGCAGGAGTTGTCATCTCGAAACAGAAGAATGATGAGCTTGTTAAAAAATATGGCTCTGTCAACCTAAAGGTGGTAGCAGAAGCGGTTGCTAAAAACGAGATAGAAATGGGCTATACAAATCCGTTTGCAAGCTCGGCAGGATTAAATTTCCTAGTTTCGACTTTAAGTACTTTTGACGATAAAAATCCATTAAGTGATAGAGCAGTTTCAGGATTTGAAGCATTTCAAACTAATATACCTTTCGTGGCATATACAACAGTACAAATGAGAGATTCCGCCCAGTCAGGAGTACTAGATGGATTTATTTTGGAATATAATCAAGTAAACGTCAGTGCAGAATTGACATCTGATTATATTTTCACGCCTTTCGGCGTTAGGCATGATAGCCCAATGTATGAAATAGGAGATTTATCTTCAGAGAAAAAAGAGATATTGAGCAAATTTATTGAGTTTGCTAAATCGGATAAATGCCAAGAACTTGCGACAGAAGACGGGTTTAACAATTACAATGATTATAAGCCGGAAATTGGAAATATAATTGGCGATGTAATTCTACAGGCACAGAATTTATGGAAAATTAAGAAAGATGTCAATAATGATATTGTTGCTGTGTTTGTTGGAGATATTTCCGGGAGCATGGAAGGGGCTCCTTTAAATAGACTCAAGCAATCTCTTTTAACTGGTTCAAAATATATATCGAAAGACGATTCAATTGGACTTGTTACATTTTCAACTGATGTTAATATTAATTTGCCGATAGCAAAATTTGATATAAACCAAAGATCCTTGTTTACAGGAGCAGTGGAAGATATGGCTCCTGGTGGAAGCACGTCGATGTTCGATGGAATAATAGTAGGGACGAAAATGTTGATGGATGAAAAAGCTAAGAATCCAAATGCGAAATTGATGCTTTTTGTGCTGACAGATGGAGAAACAAATTATGGGCATTCTTTAAATGATGTGGAGGGCGTGTTGAAAACTTTGAAAATACCGATATATACGATAGGATACAATGCAGATATTCAAGAATTGCAGACTGTCTCAAATATAAATGAAGCTGCGAGTATTAATGCGGACACAGATGACGTGGTTTACAAACTTGGAAGTTTATTTAATGCAGAGATATGATATGATAAAATAAAAAAGGAGGTTTTTATGAATAATTTCACAATGGAAGTAACAGATACAGAAAAAATTAAAAAAGATGTCGCTGAACAGGTTAATATTGTTCCTGCAGAGATTGTTGCACTAAAAAAACAGGCAGAAACTAATGCGAAAGAAATGATGGTGTTAGATATGGATTCTCTGGAAAAGAGAAGAGCGATTCTCAAATCAATTGATAATTTTGGTATGAGTACGCTTCAGGATTCTGCAAAAAGAAGTGCCTCATTAAAGGTGACGGTTGGGAATTTCTCAAAAATGGGAGATGAAGGTGGAGCGGTTGCAAAAGGTCTTCTCGATTTACAAAGAGAAATTAAAGATCTAGATCCTAGCCTGATTGACTTTGCAAAGACAGGGATATTCGGTAAGCTTTTTAATCCGGTAAGGTCATATTTTGCAAAATACCAAAAAGCTGACGGAATTATAGATGATATTATAAGTTCATTGGAAAAGGGGAAGACAACGTTAAAAAATGATATTGTAACGCTGGAAATAGAAAGACAGTCATTGAGAGATTTGACAAAAAAACTTGGAAAAGAAATAGAAATGGGTACAGCAATGGACGAATCTATTGCTAATCAGGTAGATGCAGCTAAAGCAAGGAATGAAGATCCTGAGAAGATAAAATTTATTACAGAGGAAATTCAGTTTCCATTAAGACAAAGAGTAATGGATATGCAGCAAATGATTGTAGTTGACCATCAGGGAATAATGGCTATTGAAGTAGTAAGAAGAAACAATAAGGAACTAATTAGAGGTATTGACCGTGCAAAAAATGTGACAATATCTGCGATGAGGATTGCTGTGATCGTTGCCAGCGCTCTATATAATCAAAAAATCGTATTGGAAAAGATAGAAAAATTGAATGCGACAACAAATGAATTAATAAGTGGAACGTCGAGAATGTTAAAGGAGCAGGGAACAGAAATTCATAAACGGTCAATGGAAACAAATATATCTGTTGAAACCTTAAAAACTGCTTTTGCAGATGTCATAAGCGCTATGGATGCGATAAGTACATATAAAAATGAGGCCCTTCCCAAGATGAAGGAAACGATAAATCAATTTAAAGAATTGGCAGAACAAGGAGAGCAGCAAATACAGAGATTGGAGAAAGGAAATGCGAATCTTGATAGAATAGAAGGCATAACATCAAAATAACCCAATATAAGTTGTATCGAACTCAAACTAGGACAATCTTCCAAAATAACATAATGTGAACCTTTATTATTTTGAAATCCAAACGATTAATTTAAATCAATATTGTTTTGAAACCCATGCAAATAATATAAACCAAAATTTATTTGAAACCCAAATACATAATGCGAAGAAGAATCTTAGTGAAACCCAAACAACAAATGTGAACCAAATTTGTTTGAAACACAAACAGCAAATGTGAACCAAATTTGTTTGAAACCCAAACAACAAATGCGAACCAACATATATATGAAACCCAGGAAACATATGTAAACAAAAAGATAAAGGAGGAATAAATAAAATGAAAAAATTGATTAGAACAACTATAATTGTTTATGGGGATGTACAGAAAGGTGATTATAGGGGAATAGTAGTAAAGATCGCCAAAAGGATGGGTGCTGACGACAGTGTTGGTAATATAACAGGAATTGTACAAAACCTTAAGGATGAACATACAGTAAAAATTATGGCAGAAGGAGAAAGTATAGATATAGATTGGTTTTGTGACAAGATACATATCAGAAATTGTTTGATAAACGTAATTCGTATTGAAAGAGATAAAAAGAAAGATGTAGAAATTGATGAAGACGAAAGAGAATATGAAGATTTCTATAAACTAGTGGGAGAAGGAGAGACAGATGAAAGACTTGATAAGGCTGCAGAATTACTTAAGGATTTAGCTGAAGAAATGGGAAACGGATTCAAACATATGGCTAGAGAGATGGAAAAAGGATTTAAAGAACAAAGAGAGTATAGTATGAAATTGGACTCTTTCATCGCACATACGGTTGAACATAATACTCACCTTGAAGCAATTCTTGAAAAATTGTCTGAGAAGTGAACATTTTGGTAGAAAGAAACAGGAATGTAATATTAAGAACGGGGTTCGTTTGTCATCATGAAGTTGTTGAAGATTGCGTACAATGATGAATATACGCACTCTTTGCGCTCTGTTTACGATGTCTGCATAGTTGAAATCGGCTGTTATCACTCTGAATAGTAGTATGACAATTACAGAATAAATTAATGGTAAGGAAACAAAATATGAGCAAGCCAACAAATAAAATTATAAAAATTGAAAAATGGTTTTAGAACAAAAACATTCTGAAACCATATCTCAAAATATCCGAGATGTATGGGGATGCGCCTTTAAAGGTGGTATGGTAAGTACATCAAAAATAGAAAGAGGTAAAACATATGAAAACAATATACGAATTGGTGTCAATATTTATGATATTGACACTGTTAAGTACAGGAATAGGGGCGGCCACGAACCAAACAACAAACGTTACTGTGTCGCCAACACCAATAGCAAACGGTTCAATAGGAGGAACACCTACGATAAGTGTTGGAGAAAATGGTTCTGACAATGGTGAAGGGTTAGGTGTAGATTTGGGAGCATGGTATCAAGGCGATGGAGGTATATATCTCATGGTGGGACAGACGTCTGTCGTCAATTTGAATTCTCTTAAAATTGTTAGCAATGCGTATATTAGCGCAGGGTGTGCTGATGGGGAGACCATGAGTGGATATATAGAGTATTTTGATGGTTCCAGTTGGCACACTGCGCAATATTTTACAGGTGCCGGTTGTGGGTCTAGTATATCTTTTCCTCAGGTAACTGCGAGCAGTCTCAGATTGACAATGACAAGCGGAGGAGGTGTCGATAATATAATATCATGGTATAGTCAAGGTTCTAATGGATGGAGAGTTTATGCAACAGACAAACAACATCCAGTCAAAACTCTTAATGCTGTCAGAACTATTGATGGACCAACATTAGCAGCAGGTAGTTATGCAACTGTGACCGTTGTCATACATAACAACGGTGCTGCACAGGCATTGTCTCTGAAGGAAACAATACCATCAGGTTGGACTGTGACTCAGATATCTAGTGATGCAGACCAATTCAAAGCGAGTACCAATGAATGGATATGGCTTGCTACAATAGCTAATACCGTTAAAACTGTAAAATATAAAGTAACTGTTCCATATGGTACGACCCCAGGGATATACAATATTAACGGTTATGTTACAACAAGCACGGGTACGACAGGTGTCACAGGAGATAATGTTATATCTGTTATTGTTGCGCCGCCAGTAAGTGCTAGCAGAACTATTGATAATACTGTGTTATTCGCTGGTAGTAGCACAGGTATAACTGTTGTCATACAGAATTATGTTACGCAGTCACTATCTCTAAAGGAGACAATACCGCAAGGATGGATATTAACACGAGTAGATGATGATGCTGACCAATTCAAAGCAAGTACCAACGAATGGGTATGGCTTACTACAATTGGAGGAACTACAAAAACTGTAAAATATATAGTGACTATCCCATATGGCACGACATCAGGAACGTACAGTATTAATGGTTTAGTTACGACGAGCGGAACTAATATAAATGTTTTAGGAGCTAATGTCATATCTGTTAAGCCAGGAGACATATTAGCATGTTATAGAGGATTAGGTAAGTATCCTAATATAGTTGAAACGTCTGATTTACTGAAAGCCGCAGACGATTGGAGAAATAATGTAAACTGTCCGTGCTTCCCTGCAGTAATCACCACTATGCAACTATTAGAATTAGCAGATGAGTGGAGAAATTCTTAGACTGGACAAAATGGAGTGTACTGTATGGAAGAAAAACGATCTTTATTTTTTCTAAATATTGTAAATAAGGTGATATGAGAATAGATTGTTTACAGTAGGAATTTAAATAAAGATAATAGAATGAGACAAACGATGAAGTTTAAGACTGCACTTACTGTGTGTTATACACAATCTGAATTTGAAGTCAAAAATTGGGATATCTGCAAGGGTATTGATAGCTACAGAAATGCTATAGAAAAATTTGCCAGATGTACATGCGTTATAGTATTGATAATGCTCCAAAACGCAAAGGATGCTATATTAACTATGTCGTAATACATTCAGAGCGCTTAAAAGCTTTGTTTTTACTTAGTATCTTTATGGCAATAATGAGAAGATTATGAAATAATAAAATAAGTGAGGGATAACGATTGTTGATAGATTTTCCAGCATACGTAAATATAAAATGCGAAAGTTGTCTGATTACTACTTTGCATAGAACTCATACTGGTTATCCAGACGTAGCAAATAGACCAAAACATGATAAGGCTGAATGTATTGCTTGTGGGAACACTTTCATATTGGATAATTGGTACAAAGAACATATACGCAAAATTGTGCAGAGTAGATAGAGCGATATATGATAATTGAACTTGTAGATACGATGGAAGAAATGAAAGAAGATCTTACTCAGAAGATAGATATGGTTCAAAAAGAAAATGGAATACTAGATTTTAAGGAGTCGAGGTAAAAATGAATGATAGAAGATGTATGAATTGCGGGGAAGAAATACCAGAAAATACAAGTGAGATTTACGATCCAAGAGCAATAAATCCAAGATTTGGCGAGCCAAATCAAGGATTCTATCTTGAACGTTGTATAAAATGTGCGTCTAATGATTATCACGACACGAATGAATAGAGCAACCTCTTGCGAGTTGGCCATTGTTTGAAACCCTGGAAAAGAATATAGATAGATAGCACATATGATACTTTGGCAGTTGCAACACGCGATAATAATTTCAATATGAAAAAATATAAATACAACTATAGATGCAGAACATTGTTTATAGCATATATGTGATAAAAAGAAGGTATTAGATAATGGAATTAGAGTTAGGTAAAATAATAACAGAAGATATAACAGAAAAACTGGATCATATAGACGATCCAGAAAAAGTAAAGAAGAGAGAGTATTATTTCATTAAAAAATTGGTGATTGAGTCTACTATATATCCTCAGATAGAGATCGAACAGCTAGATCTATGCCCAGACGGAAGTGAAACGTTCGACGTTTGGATTAAATTTTGTGCAAACATGAGAAAAGATGAATTGTTTGAGTTTTTGAAGACTGCAAATAGCAGAACGGCTTCTGTATTACTTTATAAAGATGATCAGTTGCCAAGTAAAATTACGATTGAAACTTTTCCAAGATTTGAAGATTTAAAGGAAAAATAAATGGGAAACATAATATTCGATACAAGTAGTAGCAACAAGATGCCGACAAAAGTTTTCATAGAGAGAAATGTTGATGATATTGAGAAACAAAAGCTCAATTTCACATTTGACTCGACTTCTTACTTAGGCACTGAAACTGGAAGTTGTATAACATTTTTCGGAAGAGATAGAATGGGCAATACCATAGAACTCTTAATGGACATTTCTGTAGAGGAACTGAAAGAAGCTTTGGAGAAGTTTTAAATTATAGTTAGACATTCCTGCTCCAAGAGAACGTATGTAACAAGAATTCAAAACGAGCATAAAAATATACTGATAATAAAATGAAAATAGTAATTGTTAACTATGGATAGATTCAACAAAGGAGAAAATAAGATTTATGTCAGAAGAATTAGATACCAATCTGTCAGAAGAAGGAAAGTTTGAACAATGGGTGAAGGAACAAAAGTTTAGTGATACTTTAGAAAAGGCGGCAATATTTGCTGAAGAAACTAAAGAACAATTTACAGAAAAGATTCAGATATTATCTGGAAATATAGAAAATGTAACTAGCAAAGTAGAGAATATAGAAACCAAACTGAACACGGTAGACGACAGATTAAATACAGTAGACAAATCGGTGGGAATACTCTGTACTGGAATCGATAGTGTTAAGGAAGATATCAAAAAATTCCAAGTATCACAGGATTCTCTAGAAAAATTGGTACAAGAAAAGATTCCTGTATTATCTGGAAATATGGAGAGTGTAACTAGCGAAGTAAAAGATGTGGAGACAAAACTGAGCACAGTAGACGACAGACTGGGTATAGTAGACAAATCTGTGGGAATACTCTGTACTGGAATCGATAGTGTTAAGGAAGATATCAAAAAATTCCAAGTATCACAGGATTCCCTAGAAAAATTGGTACAAGAAAAGATTCCTGTATTATCTGGAAATATAGAAAATGTAACTAGCAAAGTAGAGAATATAGAAACCAAACTTGGCATAGTAGACGATAGACTCAGACTAAGTACGGTAGACGACAGACTAAATACATTAGATAAATCGGTGGGAACACTCCGTACTGGAATCGATAGTGTTAAGGAAGATATCAAAAAAGTCCAAGCGTCGCAGAGTTCTCTAGAAAAATTGGTACAAGAAAAGATTCCTATATTATCTGGAAATATAGAAAATGTAACTAGCAAAGTAAAAGGTGTAGAAACCAAACTGAGCGCAGTAGACGACAAACTGGGTGTAGTAGATGATAAACTAGACACAGTAGACAAATCAATAGGAATATTCTGTACTGGAATCGATTGTATCATAGAAGATGTCAAAAAAGTCCAAGTATCGCAGAGTTCTCTAGAAAAATTGGTACAAGAAAAGATTCCTGTATTATCTGGAAATATAGAGAACGTAACTAGCGAAGTAAAAGACATAGGAACAAAGCTTGGCACAATAGACGACAGACTGGGTATAGTAGACAAATCAGTGGGAATACTCTGTACTGGAATCGATTGTGCTAATGAAGATATCAAAAAAGTCCAAGTATCACAGAGTTCTCTAGAAAAATTGGTACAAGAAAATATTTTTGCATTATCTGGAAATATAGAAAATGTAACTAGCAAAGTAAAAGATGTGGAGACAAAACTGAGCACAGTAGACGACAAACTGGGTATAGTAGATAAATCAGTGGGAATACTCTGTACTGGAATCGATTGTGTTAATGAAGATATCAAAAAATTCCAAGTATCGCAGGAATCTCTAGAAAAATTGGTACAAGAAAGATTCAAAGAACTAGGAGAAAAAGTCCAGAGTCTTGAACATCCAACATTTACATGTGAAAATTGTGGAGAACAGGTAGTAGTACCGCTGTCGTCATATTGTCCTAACTGTGGATCACAGATTCAAAGCTGGACCGATGAAAACGGAAAACAAGCAGAAGGATGGATTCCATACTGGAAGAGATGAAAAGAAGGTGATAAATGAAAAACGGTTTTAGAACAAAAATATTCTGTAACCATATCTCAAAATATCCGAGATGTATGGGGATGTACCTTTAAAGGTGGTATGGTAAGTACATCGAAAATAGAAAGAGGTAAAATATATGAAAACAATACATAAATTAATATTGATATTCGTTATGTTGATATTAATAAATACGGAAACAGGAGTAGCAGATAATACTGGAACTCTATCGGTAACTGCAATACCAGGCATCGAAGGTATTTCAACTGATGGAGTGATGCATATGGGAGGTTCGTTGACTGCAAATATAATTGCAGGTAGTAATACAGTAGCTTTTGCTGATGCACCTGGATATATAACCCCGTCCAAAAAAATAGTTAATGACTACAAAGCAGCTATAAACTCTCCAGATGATATGGTAGGCGGAACATACAATTCGATTACCATTGATATAACTGACTCAACTAATAAACCTGTAGAAGACGCAACTGTTGATACACAACTTATTATTGGTGAAAGTAATATTACAAAAATGACTGATAGTAATGGTAGAGTCATAATCACATTTGTAGCATCGCACTGTGGAGCAGGCGGATGTCCTATGTATGTCACCGTTGTAGCGAGTAAAACTGTAAATGGCATCGTTCATATGGCACACGCTACGAAGACTGTCAATTTACATAATCCAGAATGGCAAATTGATGTTATCGCTCCCAGTGGAGGAGAAATATGGCAAACAGGTTCAACTCAGGCTATAAAGTGGGATTATAGAGGAAATCCTAGCTCTACAAAAATAGAACTTTTTAAGAATGGTGTATTGAATCAAGTTATAACACCTGATGCCCCTGTTGGAACTGATACTGGTAATATTAATCATGGTATCTATAATTGGAAAATTCCAATTGGGCTAAATGCTGGTTCAAATTATTCGATAAGAGTATCAAATGACCTACTTTGGGCCGTAGCAGATGGCAATTATTTCTCTATAAAGACTGCTCCAATATCTATTGGATTGACGATAACTCCCCCTCCAAATATTATACAAGTAGCCATGGGAGTAAAAACAAAGGTGAATATTGGAATAGCGACTATAACCGGAGGTATATCGCCAGTTGCTATAGTTAACAATGCACCAACAGACGGATTTCCAGTTGGACAAACTATTGTAACATGGATTGCAACCGATAGTATTGGTGAGACTGCAAAGGATACGCAATTGATAACTATAATGCCGCAAACAAATACTATTGTAGCTACTAGAACTATTGGTAAAACCACATTAACGGCTGGTAGTGAAATAGATATAACTGTTGCAATACAGAATGGTGCTACGCAAGCATTCTCTCTAAAAGAGGCAATACCACCTGGATGGACATTAACACGAGTGACTGATGATGCAGACCAATTCAAAGAGATTACCAACGAATGGATATGGTTCGCTGTAACAGCCAATACTGTTAAAACTGTAAAATATAAAGTGACTGTCCCACTTGACACGGCTCCAGGAATGTATAATATTAATGGTTACGTTGTGTCGAATGGAATTATGACAAGTGTTTCAGGAGATAATACAATAACTGTTATACAAGGGGACATACTGGTATGTTATAGATCATTAGGACAATATCCCAATATAGTAGAAACTAGTGATTTGTTAAAAGCAGCAGATGATTGGAGGAATGATGCTATATCTCCATGTTTTCCTGCAATAATCACTACTAATCAACTATTGGCGCTGGCAGATGAGTGGAGAAACTCTTAAACTACATAAGATAAGTTAGATAAAAACGTTTTTATTTTTTGCATTTGAAAAGAAGAGTTATACCAGAGCAATATTACAATACTTTATGTATATGATATATTGATATGAACAACAGCGATTTGACAATCAACAATGGCAAACTTACGATTCTTTCAGTATTTGGTCATGGCGGAGAACTGGACAAAACTCAGTTAAAAATGTTGATAGGATCAGAAGTCATTGCTGAAAGATGGAATAGACCAATAGAAATTGAAAATAAGGAGTGCAGTATGGCTATTGTAGCAGGTGGCAGAAAAATTATATGTAATTCAAAAATGTTTGTCGACATCTTTGCGGCAGGAGTATCAATACTACGAACAGAAATTGAGATCCGAGAGAAGATATCACTGAATGAAATAATGATAGCCATACATTCAAATGCCATTATTGTTGAAGGATTTGACTATCAGTCTTATGCAAATAAGAGGATAAAGGAAATACGTGAGAAAATCAATCCGATGAAGATGGTTACATATCATCCTGATATTAAAAAATTCATACTTCTGAGAATTAAAGATTTTACTCCAAGGCTCGATCACAAAGCTCTGAAAGAGCAATATGGAGAAATAATCACACGTTTCCTTTCAGGTGAGACAACCACTCGCCCATTACATAACAAGGAAATCGTGGAAAAGACTGCAAATGACCTCTCGTATTATGATGAAGACTTTTTTCTTGCATCTACAGAGGGAGCTTTTATCATTGGTTGTGATGGGTATATAAATGAATTGCGCGAATTATTAGAACTTGCTATATCACTTTTGCTTTTGTTTCAGATATATGACAGAAAGATCGATGTTGAAATATCCAACGCTTTCGAAGCTCTCAAAAAACTTAACAGCTCAAGATATTATTTTATTACACACGCTCCAAGAAAACTTGAAAAATCACTATTTACGGTAAGCGAGATTGGACTTGTGATCCTTGATGATATTAAAGATCTGATGAATCCTCACAAAATTACAAATGATTGGTATTACCAGTCTTTCTATCAGAAAATGCTGGATATACTCAAAGTACGGGACTATGGAAAATTGGTACAGGAAAAGATCGATTCTCTCCAGAATCTCTACTCGACAGCAAGAGAACTTTCTACAGAGCAGTTGGCTCTTTGGCTTGAGGTTTTAGTAGTTATTCTGATTTTATGGGAGGTAGTTTATCCTATCTGGTATGGAGCAAGTTGTGCTCCAAATTGATAGTATGACACATTCGGGCGAACATTGTTTTGCTATTAGCAATATTGTCATACCTTACTGCTCCAGCAGGGCTTTGGTATGGAGTAAGTTACGATCCAAATAATGTGGCAACAGAGAATGTCGATCATGAGTATCGATATTTTATTTTTGAAAGGAGTGATTTAAAAATGGATGAAAAGATAGAAACAACAGACGAAAAAATAGAAAGAGTGGACAAAATGATGATTAGAAGCATAGTAGCAATAATTCTATGTATTATTCTTTTATATATGCACACTTTCTGGTAGAAAGTGAAGGACACATGAGAGATATATTATGACAGCATTTTGCCGCTTGATTTCTATGCAGAATTCTCCATATAGATCACTCATTATTTCCTTGATCTGGGGCATTGTACTCAATGCGACAATTCCAGTAGTATGCTACTTTTTTGCAAAGATGTTTGTTTCGCCATCAGAACTAATAGCATTGATATTCGCTACAGCATTTCCACTACTCAAAAGTGTCTATGAATTACTATGGCGTCATGAACTAGACCCTGTGACTGTGCTAATATTACTTGGGATAGCAGCAAGTATACTGGCAATATTCCTGGGAGGCGATCCGCGTATGTTGCTTATAAGAGAATCTTTCTTTACGGGAGCATTTGGAGCTGTCTGTTTGATTTCGCTTATATTTCCACGGCCAATTATGTTTTACTTTGGCCGTTTTTTCATGGCAGGCAATGATATCAAAAAGCGGGAGGTATTCAATGCTGGATGGAAGAATCCATCCGTGCGAAGAACACATAGACTTGTGACTTCGGTTTGGGGTATGGTATATGTGGGAGAGTTCCTTGTCAGAATAATATTGGTATATAACCTGCCTGCGGCAGTTGTACTTATTATTTCTCCGTTTATCATAGGATTATCTACCATTTTCACTATTATTTGGACATTCTGGTATGTAAAAAAAATTTCACGAACTGATGTATATTAACAAAATATAGGATGAAGAGTTCACAAGCAATGGTGTGACATTTGAAGATGTTTCGATAGTACAAAGAAAGACAGTTGACTATGATGAGAATTTACAATCAATATCATGCGAAACTATGCTAAGTGATATATATAGCAAAATTGTACTATGTCTGTAAGCGCATTTACATATCGGGGTATTTCTGTTAGGAAAAGCTTATATGCTTGTGTGCCGTTAGTAGTGTGTAAACTAATTGGCAAATTGGGGGTATGATATACGGCAAGAGTTGTTTCAATACTGAAGGTAGAATATCTTTTATATTATATTGTTTTGACAACTAAACAAACCAGTACAAGTCAACTACCTCCGTATGAAGGCGGGGGTATTCTGACCAGGACAAATAAGACATACTGCTCAATTACAAATGTATGAAAAAATAAGAATATGGAATAGCGATAATGTACTTATTGGAAATTGTTGTCATCTAGCAGGATGTTCTCAATATGGCGGTTCTAGTGGAAAATTGGTTAGAACTCATATTTGAGAAATTCTTCATTGACTTCCAATGTAATGAAGGGAGATATAATACGACTCTTTTTATGTTACCTTGAACATTAGAACGAAAAGTATATAAGAAGATATAAGAAAAATAAAAGGAGATACAAATGAGTAAAATAAATAATATACTGGTATCGGTATTCACAATACTGATATTGATGTCTATAGCTATGTGTACAGCATCGGCTCAGGCATCAACAACCATAAGTATAGCATCACAAACTGTCAACGCCACAGGTGATACTGTAACGGTACCTATAATGGCGAACAACATTACTAATGTGGCAGCATATACCATAAGTTTGACATACGACCCAAAGGTTGTCGTAGTAGACAGTGTTGGAGCAGGAGACTTGGGAGGAGTAACTAAGGTCATAAACAATGTCACAGGTGTGACACAGATGTCGGCATTTTCTACAACGCCACTATCTGGCAATGTAATACTTGCAAACATTGTTCTTAGAGCGGTAGGGACAGCAGGACAGGCTAGCCCTCTGACACTCTCGATAACAACACTGAGCGACGATAATGGTAATTCTATACCGGCGGATGTGAATAATGGTGTGTTTAGTATTGCAGCACCCAATGTATTGAACATATCTGCAAGTCCGAATCAGGTAACGGTAGGTACACCAACAGATGTAGTATTTACTGTGACCAGCAATGGCATAGCAGTCAATGGCGCAACAGTCACACTGAGTGGTGTAGC
>Ga0187866_1000753_pt1 | contig 34844 bp, 27 predicted proteins | sample June2016WEW_11_1_3_FD_133013 | JGI IMG/M metagenome (GOLD analysis project Ga0187866, IMG submission 133013) | Peatland microbial communities from SPRUCE experiment site at the Marcell Experimental Forest, Minnesota, USA - June2016WEW_11_150 | ecosystem: Environmental > Terrestrial > Soil >...
ACGACTAATTCGATTCCGGGAGCTACCCTGCGAGTGTGGGTAGCATGTCTCAACGTGGCGGCGGTTTGCCTGCTGGCGTCATCGGCGCGCGCGCAGACGCCGGGCGCTTGGCCGCCGGGGGCCGGGCAGTACCGGTTCCACATGATTGGCAACGCCCATATCGACCCGGTGTGGCTATGGCCCTGGGCCGAGGGGATGTCGGTCGTGCACAGCACCTTTCGGTCTGCGCTAGACCGGATGAAAGAGACGCCCGAGTTCGTCTTTACGGCCAGTTCGGCGCAGTTCTACGCCTGGGTGGCGGAAAATGACCCACAGATGCTGGCGGAGATCCGGCAACGGGTGAAAGAGGGACGGTGGGCGCTGGTTGGAGGGTGGTGGGTTGAGCCCGACGTCAACATCCCGAATGGCGAATCCCTGGTGCGCCAGGGTCTCTACGGCCAGTTGCTGTTCAGGAGGTTGTTCGGCCGCATGGCGACGGTTGCCTACAATCCAGATTCTTTCGGCCACCCCGGCACCTTGCCCCAGATACTGAAGTTGCAGGACATGGAGAATTATGTGTTCATGCGCCCGCAGTTGCATGAGAAGAAGCTTCCAGGGGACGTGTTCTGGTGGCAGAGCCCGGACGGGACCCGCGTGCTCACGTTCCGTATTCCAGTCAGTTACAACGATACCGGTGCGGTCGGCACGCGCCTGCGGCAGACCATCGAACTGCCCGAAGCGACCAAAACCCTGATGGCGTTCTATGGCGTGGGGGACCACGGAGGCGGCGCGACCAAGGAGAATATCGAGTCGATTCTGAGAATCGAAAAAGAACCCGGCGCGCCGAAGGTGCTTTTCAGTGCTCCGGCGCGCTATTTTGCCGAGGTCCGCGAGGCCAAGGACAAGTTGCCGGTGATCCAAGACGATCTCCAGTTCCATGCGGTTGGCTGCTACACGGCCGAATCGGGGATCAAGAAAGGCAACCGCGCCGCGGAGGCGGCGCTGGCGACGGCCGAGAAGTTGGCCACTGCGGGCTCGGTGCTGTGGGGTTACGCTTACCCCAAGGCTGAATTCAATTCCTCCTGGCAGAAGGTGCTCTTCCTGCAGTTCCACGACAGCCTGGCAGGCACCTCGCTGCCTGAGCACTACGCGACGGCCCGCGATGCCCACGGTTACGCCCTGGAAGTCGCGAACCAGGTCATGTACGCAGCGGCCCAAAAGCTGGCGTGGCAGGTCCCCACGAAGGACCCGGATTCCGAATACCTGTTGCTCTTCAATCCGCACGCCTGGAGGATCACGGTTCCGGTTGAGTACGACCTGACTTGGGACGCCCGCGCGCCGTCGCGAGTGGAGGACGAAACCGGCAAGACGATCCCGCATCAGTGGGCGGAAGCGTCGACCGTGGCGGGGCGTAGCAAACTGGTGTTCCAGGCGCACGTGCCTCCGTTCGGCTACCGCCAGTTCCGCCTGCACAAGGATCCCGCCGCTCCGGAGGCCCCGGTGGTCGCCCGAGCCAGCGGGCGCACGTTGGAAAACGACCATCTCCGAGTGACGTTCTCCGACGACGGCGGTATCGCGCTGTTCGACAAGGACGCGCAGCGCGAGGTGTTCCGCGGCGGCGCGACGGGCGGGCGCACCATCGTGCTGGACGACCCGAGCGACACCTGGAGCCACGGCGTAACCGCCTTCACCAAGGACATCGGCGCCTTCGGCAATGCCAGTTTCCGGGTTCTCGAAAACGGCCCGCTGCGGGCGCGCATCCGCGTGCGGTCTGGCTACGGGGCGTCCTCGCTGGAAACTGACTGGTTGCTCTATGCGGGGAGCAAGACGCTCGAGGCGCGGGTAACGCTGGACTGGCATGAGCATCTCAAGATGCTGAAGTTCTCCTTCCCGGTGGATGTAGACGACCCGCACGCCACCTACGAAATCCCTTACGGCCACATGGAGCGCCCGGTCAACGGCAACGAGAACCCCGGCCAGAGGTGGATCGACGTTACCGGCCGGCAAGACGGGCGCGAGTACGGGCTGGCGGTCATCAACGACGCCAAGTACGGCTACAGCGTGATGAAGAGCGACATGCGGGTCTCGATCGTGCGCGGAGCTGTCTACGCACAGCACATCCCCAGCAAGGCGCTGCCGGACCACGAGTACATCTGGCAGGACCAGGGGATCCAGACGTTCCGCATGCTGCTGGCGCCGCATTCCGGCGCCTGGCAGGAGAGCGGCCTGACCCGGCTTGCCGAAGAGTTCACCAACCCCACGCCGGTGATCTATCAAGGTATCCATCCGGGGCACCGGCCCCAGTCGGCTTCTTTCCTGGCGGTGGACGCGCCGAACGTGGTTGTGTCCGTGGTGAAGAAGGCCGAAGAGAGCGATGACCTGATCATCCGCTGCTACGAGACCGATGGCCGCGCGGCTACAGCTACACTGGACCTGGGGATCGTGAGCCGGAAGTGGTCCGGCCACTTCCGGCCGTTCGAGATCAAGACACTGAGGGTGGCTGTGCCGAGCGGGGAGATCCGCGAGGTCAACCTCCTGGAGGAGTGATGATGGAGAGGGCTGAATCCAGACAATCGCCGAGCAGGCTGCTGTGGGTCCTGTTCGCGGCGTATTTCACGTTTGGAATGATCACGAACGTTCTGGGAGTAATCATTCCCGTCGTCATCCAGGAGTACCGGATCAGCCTGTTTGCCGCGGGCCTCCTGGTTTTCGCTTTCTACATCTCGTATGGATTCTTTTCCATTCCGACCGGTTTGCTGATGGACCGGTTCGGCGCCAGGCCGCTGGTGCTGACGGGCGTGGTGCTGATGACGGTGGGGTGCGCCGCCGTCTCCCTGGCACGCACTTACAGCATAGTGGCCGCGATGATTTTTGCCGTGGGGGTCGGCGTGACGGTGCTGCAAACCGCCGGGAATCCACTCATCGAGCGCCTGGACCGTCCGGGGAACTACCACCGCAACCTCACGCTGACGATCGGCTTCTGCGGGATTGGGGCGTTCGCGGGCCCGTTCCTGTTAGCTTTCATTCAGGGAACGGGCCAGCCATGGCGACGGCTTTACCTTTATTTCGCGGCGTTATGCGTCGCAGTGCTGGGCCTGCTGGCGCTGTCCCGTTTTCCGGACCGCGAGCCCGGATCGGCTCAGGCTGTCCATCTGGAACGGATCCCGCGGCTCCTGCGAAACCCGATCGTGCTCTCGTACTCGCTGGGGGTCTTCTTCTACGTAGGAGCGGAAGTGGGGACGGCGTCGTGGATCGTCAAGTTCTTCGAACGCGTCCATGGACTGCACTCGGACGTTCCAGGACCGCGGGCGGGGCGTTTGGTTACGGGATTGTTGCCGGCGCTGCCCGCATTTACCGTATCGATGTTCTGGGGGCTGCAAGGAATGGGCCGGATGGTGAGCGGTGCGGCGTTCAACAAGTTCGGCAGCCGCACAGTCTTGCGCCTGTATGCCTTATTGTCGCTTGTCTGCCTAGTGTTTGCGACGCTCGGGCCGAAGAACGTGACGGCTGCCGGATTTGCCGCCTGCGGGTTCTTCACCTCAGTGCTCATCACGCTGATTTTTAGCGGTGCCATTCACACCTTCCCAGCAAATGAGGGATCAGTTAGCGGCATTCTGTGCACCGCCGCCGCGGGCGCCGCGCTCATACCGCCGGCTGTCGGCTGGGTCGGTGATCATTTCGGGATGAGGGCGGCCATGGCGATTCCGGTGCTGTGCCTGGCCTATGTTGTAGGCCTCTCGATTTGGGGGAAGGCCAAGTACGAATGATCCGCGCAGGCTCCCGGCGCTGGTTCGACCGCATTGCTTCTCTTGATTGGAGGATTCACAAGGAATGAATAAGGAAATCTGGGTGGGGGTCGACATCGGGGGGACGAAGACGGCGGTCGTGCTTTCTTCGCAGCCTCCAGCCGTCATGGAGCGGGTCGAGTTCCCCACCTTGGCCGGCGAGGGCCCCGCGCGCGCGCTCGATCTCATCAAGAAGGGGATCGGCGAAGTCCTAGCAATCAACGGCTTGACGAGTCGCGATATCAGCGGCATCGGCGTCAGTTGCGGCGGCCCCCTGGATCGCATCGCCGGTGTGATCCAATCGCCGCCGAATCTGCCCACTTGGGTCGATGTTCCCATCAAGTCCATTCTTGAAGCGGAATTCCACACCGGCTGCCGGGTCGAGAACGATGCCAACGCGGGCGCGGTCGCCGAACACCGTTATGGCGCCGGCCGTGGGGCGCAGAACATGGTGTTCTTGACGATGGGAACCGGTTTGGGGGCCGGGATTATTGCGGACGGTCGTCTGTACCACGGCACCACAGACCTGGCGGGCGAGATCGGCCACGTGCGGTTGACCCGAAGCGGTCCGGTCGGACACAACAAGGCGGGCTCGGTCGAGGGCTGGGCAAGCGGAGGCGGCATGGCGCAGGTCGCCATGCGGGCGGTGGCGGCGGCGCGCGCGAGGGGCGAAAAGACGTTTCTTGAGTCTTGCCTGGCTGCGGGAAACAATCTCACCGCCCGCGACGTCGGAACGGCGGCGGAGCAAGGGGACGCCGTGGCGCGGCGCATCATCCGGTCGACCGGCCGACGCTTGGGAGAAGCCCTGGCCATCTTGGTGGACGTTCTGAATCCCGAGCGCATCGTGATCGGAGGTTTGGCGATGCGCTTGGGCGAGGCGTTGCTAGCACCTGCGCAAAACATGATGCGGCGAGAGGCGCTCGGCCCGGCCGCAGCCGTGTGCGAGATTGTGCCGGCCGCGCTGGATGAACAGATCGGCGATGTTGCGGCTCTCTGCGTCGCCACGGGGCTGTGAGGATCCTGTCTTGCCGGGCAACCCCTGCTGGCTCCGAACAGAACGCAATCCATGCCAAGCCGTACCATGCTCCCGAGAGAGAGGGCGTTTGCGCCGCTCGATTCTCACAATCCCGACGTCGTCCCGTTGGAATACCACGGCTCTCCGGCTGGATCCCAGCGATTCCGCAAGTCGTAGCCCCTCGGCCCGTTCAGTGATCTGAATCTGAACGGGATCGACGCTTGCTCCCCGTGGGCATCATTCTTGCAAGTCTTCACCAGCTCTTGACTTCATTTTCTTCTGCCACTAATATAAGTGGCAGAGATCTGTCATGCCCACCGACTCTGAACTGGATCTTCGCGGCAGATTGGTTCGGAGCCTCGGCGCCCTGCGCGAGATGCTCCCGGGCTCCTTTGTAGAGCGGTCCCGCAAATGCGGCAAGCCCAACTGCCGCTGCGCTAACGGCGAGAAACTGCATTCCGAGTTTGTCCTGTCCGTGCTCATCGAGGGCAAACCCAAGACCTTTCATATTTCCGTCCAACTCGCCAGCGAGGTCCGCTCCAAGGTCGAACAACGCAAGCGCTTCGAAGCGGCCGCCGCCCAGATCGCCCGCCTCAACCTGCGGCGCTTTCTGGGGCGGAAGGGGAACCAGTAGCGTTGCCTCGCCACCAGTTGGTAGCCTATCTCCAAAAGGTGTTCGATTTTGACGGCTCGGTCGCGGCGTTGCCCGAAGGCAGGAAGAACCCGCGCCGTCCCTGGCCCATAGTGTTCGACGCCGTGTTCCTGGCTTCGGCCTGTCAGTTTGGCCCGGTTCACCGCATCGAGCCGGAATGCTATCGAGGCGTGCTGAGCAAACGGATCGGGCCGCTGAGCGAGAACACCATCGGTTACGCTCTCCAGCGGCAAGATCCCAGCTCGGTCTTCGAGCTGGGGTGCCAGGTGGCCAGGCAGCTCAAGCGGAACGGCGTGTTGCATTCCGACTGGGCCAGAGGCCGAGTGGTCGCCGCCGTGGACGGAATCGAGATCTGCAAGTCCTACTGCCGCTGTTGTAAGGCTTGCCTGGAGAGAGCCGTGGAGCGGAAAGTCGATGGCGAACTGCAAGAGTGCACTCAGTACTACCACCGCCTGTCGGCTGTCACGCTGGTCAGCACGCCGTTTCCGGTCTTCCTGGGGATTCGCTTCCAGAAGCCCGGCGAAACCGAAGTGGCTTGCTCGCTGGCCCTGTTGCAGGAACTTCACCAGCGGCTGGGGCGGCGCTTTATCGATGTTCTCGTCGCCGACGCACTCTATCTCCAGACACCCTTCGTTCGGGCGTTGGAACCGCTCGGTCTGGAATGGGTGATCAACCTCAAGGACAATCAACCGGATCTGGCGGTCGAAGCCGAACGGCTCAACCACCGCCCCGCTGATCACCGCCACACCAGTTCGCAAGAGGAACTGCAACTCTGGCACCTGCCCGGAAGTGGACTGGTCGGACGGATTGGAAGCGTACGGCTCAGTCCGGCGGAGGAGAAGTTGTGGCTGGAGCTCTGGAAGGCTCGCAACAAGGAGTTCCGGGAGCTGCGCTATCCGGACTTCTTGCACGATGCGATGGCGCTGGAGACGCTCATACAACGTTATCGCTAGGTTTCGGATTGGTCTGCGCCGGGCTGTAGATCGTCTCCCCTCCGTCCGCCTAAACCAGGTCGCTGCACTCTCGTGTGGGTCAGACGACCTTCAGGCTGTCCACCATGCGTTGGAAAGCGACCATGCCCGGGTCGTCCCGGCCGATGGCTTGGTCCCCAAAAATGCGGGCCCGCCCTTGACGAAATGGATGATCGCGAAGGCTGGTGATGGCAGCGGCGATCGCCTCATCCGCGGCGCGCGCCAGGGCGGCAGCGTCGTCCAGTCCCTCGGCAGCGTGGCGCACCGCCTCAACCGCGTCGAGAACCGTCTTGTCCCCAAGCTGGCCCTTGCCGCGACCGGACATCGCCTGCAGTGCGGCGGCCAACAGAGAGGACATTTCAGACCACGGTACGCAGGTTCGTCCCTTGACTTGCTTTGCCACAGCCATCAGACCGGTCGCTAGCAGAGTGCCGTAAGTCGAAGCGGACACCCGCGTGAAGGCCTGGGCGCATCTGAGCAGGGCCATACCCACGTCATCCGGCAGGTTGGGCAAGTCTTCCGACAGGCGCTCCAAAGCGCGCGTCATGTTTACGCCTAGATCGCCGTCGCCAACGGCGCCGTCCAGCGCGTTCAGCTCGTCGGCGGACGATTTGATCTGGTCCGCCAACTGGGCCACCGCCCAGCGGAGCGAGTCTGTGGTCATGCCGCCTGCCATGCTACACCTCCAAGAACGGACAGTCGCACGGCGCCGTGAGCAGCGCTTCCAGTTCGGCATCCAGCTTGCACAACGTAAGCGACATTCCCGCCATTTCCATGGAGGTTGCGTAGCGTCCGACCAGGGGCGCCACGACCGTCACCGCCATCTGCTTCAGTCTCCTGCTGACGTGCCGGTAGGCGATGTACAGTTCTTCGGGCGGTGTCGCGCCCAGGCTGTTGCAGAGCACCGAGACCCGGTCGCCGGAATGAAGAGGCATATCGGCCAGAAGCATGTCCAGCATCTCCTGCACGATTTCATCCGCTGGCCGCAGCAGTCCCCGGCGGACACCCGGCTCGCCGTGAATCCCCATGCCGATCTCCATCTCGTTGTCGCCGATAGTGAAGGTGGGCCGGCCGGCGGCCGGAACCGTGCAAGGCGTAAGAGCGACACCCACGGACCGGCATGCGTCGGCGGCCGTCCGGGCGGCGGCTGTCACGGCGTCCAGGTCGGCCATGGCAGCCGCCTTGGCTCCGGCGATCTTGAAGCAGAACACCATGCCGGCGATGCCCCGCCGTTTGCCTTTCTCCCCGGCGCTGGCGCTAGCTACGTCGTCGGCAACCAGGACCGTCGTAGTCCGGATGTTCTCCAGGGCCACAAGCTCGGCGGCCATATCGAAATTCATCACGTCTCCGCCATAGTTGCCGTAGAGACACAAGACTCCCGCTCCACAATCCACCGCGCGAACGGCGTCGGCGATCAGATCGACTCCGGGGGAGGAAAACACTTCGCCGATGGCGCACGCGTCCAGCAGTCCGGAACCGACGTAACCGGTGAACACTGGCAAATGCCCGGAGCCGCCGCCCGTGACAATCCCCACCTTGCCAGGCACGGGGGCCTCCGGTCTCACGATCACCCTGCCTTCCGCTCCGGTCCGCTTGTAGTAGCTGGGATGAGCGACGCAGAGGCCTTCCAGCATCTCGGTCACGTAGTCCGACGGGTCATTCAGAATCTTCTTCATCATGGGATTCACCCTTTCCAATCTCTGCCAATACTCTCACGATACTCCCGGGCCGCGGCGGTGGGGGTTGTTGCAGATCCCAACCGGACTGCGGCGCGATCCCCATACGGGTATTTCAGATCATAGCACCCTTGACACGACTATATCTACAGCGTTATAGGCAACCGTGAAGTTCCGGCGCCCGGAATCGTGCTGTGAAAGGAGTCGAACTGCACACTCCTCTAGAATCTTGTCGCGCGCCAACGCGCACCCGAGACGGATTGACAACACGGCTGTTCTCCTGTAGCGTTATAGATTATGAGAACTTTGGCGAGTAGACGGGAGATCCTGAAACTGGCGCTGGTTTCCGCGGCGGCCGCGGGGCCGGCGCGTGGTGGGGCGACCGGTGGCGGGGGCGGTGCGAAAAGCGTGCTGGAGCCCTTCAATTACTCCGGCGTCCGGCTGCTGGACGGCATGCTCCGGAAGCAGTGCCTCGCGGCACGCGACCTGTTCCTGAACATCCCTAACGACAACCTGCTCATCGGCTTTCGAAAACGCGCGGGACTGCCCGCGCCCGGAACGCCGCTGGCCGACTGGTACGGCGGATATCCGAACGAGGCCGGGGACGTCTTCCACGCCTTCGGCCAGTATCTGGCCGGCATGGCGCGGCTGTCGAAAGGCCTCGGCGATGCCGCCATCGGCGGTAAGGCCCGCACCCTGCTGCTGGAGTGGGGCAAGACCATCGAGCCGGACGGCTATTTCTTCTACTCACGCAAGCCGAACAGCTCCCATTACGCCTATGAGAAGACCATGGGAGGCCTGGTGGACCTATACGAGTACGGAGGCTGCCAGGAGGCGCTGCCGCTGATGGAGAAGATCACGGACTGGGCGGTGGCTAATTTGGACCGCAGCCGCAAAGTCCCGCTGCACGGAGTGGGCTCCAGCGCTAACGGTCAGGAGTGGTACACGCTCGCCGAGAATCTCTACCGCGCCTACCAACTTACGGACAACCCGAAGTACAAGCAGTTCGGCGATGTGTGGCGGTACACCGAGTACTGGGACATGTTCGCGGGAGAGGGCGAGCTGAATCCGTACGGGCGGCATGCCTATAGCCACGTGAACACGTTCAGCAGCGCCGCGATGGCTTATGCGGTCACCGGCGAGCCGCAATACCTCAAGACCATCGTGAACGCCTTCGACTGGCTCGAGCGCACGCAGATGTTTGCCACCGGCGGCTATGGCCCCGCGGAGTTGCTCATGGCGCCCGATGGATCGCTGGGCAAGTCGCTCGAGAACGTCCAGGCAACCTTCGAGACGGTGTGCGGTTCGTGGGCGTGCTTCAAGCTGGGCAAGTATCTGATCCGTTTCACCGGCGAAGCGAAGTACGGGGACTGGATCGAAAAGCTGCTGTACAACGGCATCGGGGCGGCCTTGCAGCTCAAACCGGACGGCGCCAATTTCTACTATTCCGATTACACGCTGGGCGGGGGGCGCAAGGGCTATCACCCGCAGAAATGGACCTGCTGCTCGGGCACTTACCCGGAGGCCATCGCCGATTACCACGACCTCATCTACTTCAAGGATCCGGGTGCGCTGTATGTGAACCTGTTCGTGTCGTCCGAAGTGGTCTGGAATCACGGCAGCAACGAAGTGACGGTGCAGCAGGAGACGTTGTACCCCGAGTCGGAGATCACGGCCCTGACGGTGCGCCCGGGCCGGCCGGAGCAGTTTGACCTGAAGTTCCGCGTGCCGCGCTGGTCCCGCGGCATCACCGCCGAGGTGAACGGCCGGCCCGTGCAGCTTGCGGCGCAGCCAGGCACCTGGGCGGCGATTCGCCGGACCTGGAATGCCGGGGACCGGGTGAAGATCCGCATCCCCATGCCGCTGGCGCTCGCGCCCATCGACCAGCAGCATCCCAGCCGCGTGGCACTGACCTGCGGTCCGGTCGTTCTGGTTCGGCAGGACAACTGGCTGCTGATTCCCGGCAAAGGCGAACCGTCCCGCTGGATCCTGCCGGAAGGCGAAGGGCTGCGGTTCCGGGTGGACGACCGGCACTGGAAACGGGCGCCGCTGGTCCCGTTCTACAAGCTGGGCTTCGGCGAGCCTTATCGCATGTACTTCATGCTCCAGAGTTGAGGACGTCGCAGGACGTCGCGTTGGGATAGGACCCGTCTCTGAGCCAAGGCACCATCAGTGTCTCGATTCCTATAACGTTAAAGAATGACCGACGCCGGCGGGACGGTCCGCGGTTTCGCCCGGTCTCGCCAGTGGGAACGCTTGCGGGCTCCGGGCGCTGCGGAGGCTGGAGGCGCGGATTACCAGTTCGGGTTCGATCAGAATCGATTCCGAGTTGTAGATCTGCTTTTCGCGGATCAACTGCAGCAAAAGCGAGGCTGCTGTGGTGCCGATCTCGATTCTTCTCTGGTCCACCGTGCTGAGCGGCACCCCCAGGAACTCGCCGTAGCGGTGATTGCCCACGCCGATCAGGCCGATTTCGGGGCCGGGATGGAGTCCCGCCTGCAGCATCGCCTGCAGGGCCCCGATCGCGATGGGATCGCTGGCCGCGAACACGGCATCCGGAGGTTCGGACAGACACAGCAGTTGCTGCATCGCTTCGTAGCCTCCGGATTCCCTGTGATACGAGGCTTCGACGATGTACTCGTCACGCAGGTCCATTCCCGCCTGACACAGCGCCTTGCTATATCCCTTGCGACGGCCGATGGCGGTGGAAATGTTCTGCGGGCCGCTCAGGTGCCCGATGCAGCGGTACCCCTGGTCGATGAGGTGCTTGGTCGCAATGTAGCCGATCCTTTCATCATCCGCGCCGACAAACTGCAGCTTGGGAAGGCGCCGGTCGATCAGGACCACGGGCACGCCCAACGCAGACAGCCGTTTGCAGAACGCGGCGGAGTTCGGCTTGTGCGCGGAGGCGATGATCAATCCTCCCACCCGCTGGGAAAGCAGCGTTCCCAGCGCGCGCTCCTCGCGGACCGCGTCCTCGTCCGTGTTGCAGAGCAGCAGGCTGTACCCCGCCGCGCTCGTCAGCATGTCGATGCCCTTCGTCACCTCGGCGAAAAACGAGCGGGAAAGGTCGGGGACCACGACCCCCAGGATGTGGGTCCGTTGCGTGACCAGGCTGCGCGCTAGGCTGTTCGGGTAGTAATTGAGCTCGCGGACCTTTTTCATCACGCGGCCGCGCGTGGCGGGGCTGATGTCCGACCGGTTCTTGAGCGCGGCGCTGACCGTCGAGATGGAGAGGTTCAGGCTCTTCGCAATATCTTTCAGCCGCGTCGCCATGAACAGTGCTTCCTCATCACCTGCTTAGTCACAATGGAGCGACCAACCCCGATTCGCACCAGGGAATCAAAGACATCGCCCGGAAAGCGCAATGGCGACTGCACACGCGCTACAAAAGACTCGCGGCCCGCGGCAAGAACAAAAACCAGATCGTCACCGCCGTGGGTCGGGAACTGCTCGGCTTTATCTGGGCGATTGGTGTGCAGACGGAACGGCAGCCACAGCACGACGCCTAAAGACCGGAGGAAGCGATGACGAGTTGGGCGGATCTTGCAGCCATCAAACGAACCGTCGGGCTGGCGCCTCTGTTGCACCGCTATCAGGTAGAACTGCGCCGGAGCGGCCGCGATCAGTATCGCGGCTGCTGTCCCATTCACCGGGGCGAGGGTCGGGAAGCGTTTCATGCCAACCTGACCAGAAACATCTTTCATTGTTTTTCCTGCGGGGCGGACGGGACCGTGCTGGACTCTGTGGCGGCCATGGAAGGATGCACCCTGCGGGAACCGGCGCCTGCAACTGCAGGGGGAAACGGCCACCTGGGGAGATCGGCTGCAGACGCCCTGCGGCGGAAGGCCACTGGTTACGAAAAAAGAACCATGCCTTCTCCGCTCGGCTTTCAGCTGCGCGGCGTTGACAGCGCGCATCCGTACCTGACGCCGCGAGGGATTGATCACCGTACTGCGGAGGAGTTCGGAGTGGGCTTCTGCGTAAGGCCGGGGCTGTTTTGCGGACGGTTGGCTATCCCCATCCACAACACGCGCGGAGAGCTGGTGGCCTCCTGTGGCCGCACGCTGGATGGAACGGAACCGCGCTACCGATTTCCGCCAGGCTTTACCAAGTCGGAGATCATGTTCAACCTCCTCCGCGCAGCCGCAGCGAGTGAGCCGACGGTGTTGGTGGTCGAAGGCTTCTTCGACTGTCTGAAGGTGCACCAGGCTGGCATTCGCTCGGTGGTGGCGCTGATGGGGGCGGCCTGGTACGAGTCGCAGCAGCCCGCCCTCGAGCAGTTTCGGCGAGTGATTCTCATGCTCGATGGTGACGCCGCCGGACGGCGCGCCGGTGCGAACATCGCCGCTCGACTGCAGCCGCGCTGTTCCGTCTGGGTGATTCAGTTGGCCGCCTACACTCAGCCGGATCAGCTGCCGGCTGAAACCACTCGACACGTTTTGGAGGTGCGCACGACAACCCCGCGGTATTGTGCGGCGCTCGGCCAAGCTCGATAACGAAGTCTCTGCTGAACGCCACAAGCACCGGTTGTGTAAAACAATTATGCGGGCTCCAGCGCAAGTGACAGAACTAGGGCAAACGGAAAGGAGAATCCTCCTCTTTTCTATGCGGTACGGCCTCCTGGCCCGATCCACGCCCTTAGTCCGAGGCAGCTCCCGACGGATCACGATTGTGCGGTTCCGACCCGCGAATATCAGAGTGATCAACCGTCGCAATCGCCTCTCCTTCTGTCATCTGGGCTGGGGCCCTCACGCCTCGTGTCGGTCCGTAGCCATGAAGCTACAAGCGTGGCCCACGTGACACTTGAGAAGGTCGGTCCATATCAGAACTATAAGGCGGCGCCACTTGGCCTGTCAACTTCGCTGCCGCGCGTGCCGTTGATACCGGCGCCGTCTTGCTATATCGTTCCAGCGGTGGTGTCAGGCTCCCGTCGCGGGCCGGAAATCGATGGTCGGTACCCCAGAGGACGCTCATGAGGCGAACCTTCTTCCTTCGTCGGTCTCTTGCTCGGGCTGGCGATGTCGCTCCCCTGCCATGCGGAAACGACGCACCACCTGCCCTACCGGGAGTATTGGGATAAAGTACCCGGCGGCTGGCTGGGGAAAGCCCCCGGACTCGCCCTGGGTGTTCCGAAAGAATACTGCGAGCCCTGGCCGCCTTCGAATTTCGAGCTTTTCGCGGAGGCCCCGGATCATTTTTCGGATCGCACCTCCGGCGACGACGTGTACGCTCCTCTGGTCCTTCAACTGGCGTTGCAGAAGTACGGCACGCGCCCCACTTATGACCAGTACATGCGGACCTGGGACCGTCACCTGTTTTCGGGCAAGATCTGGGTCTTCTGCCAGTACGCGTTGGACCACTACCGGCCGGCATCCTCCCGCCCAAGGCCGGCCCCCCGGCTATAACCATTTCTGGCACGACATGTGCTCGCAAATGATCACCGACGTCCTAGGCTGGACTGCTCTAGGACTCCTGAACACGGCCGCGGAAACGTCCGACTTTGCGGCACACATAGTGAACTGGGGTGTCGGTGCCGATGGCGGCGTATTTATCGGGGCCGTGCAGAGCGAGGCTTTCTTCACCTCCGAGATGGCGAAGTTGGTCCGCAGCGCGCGCCGCTTTGCCAGCCGGCAGCCGTTACGGCGAGATGTGGATTACCTGCTCCAACTGCGCCGCGAGCAGCCGGACTGCCGCCTGGCATCAGTGGCGGCGTGGTGGTCCTGGCGCTGCTGTACGGCCAGGGCGACTTCGGCAAGGCGTTGCGGATCGGGCAGAAATGCCGCTGCGATTCGGATGCCAGTGCCTCCACGGTCGGCGAAATCGTGGGCACCCCTTGACAAGCTTGCTCTTGAGCTGTAACGTTATAGCTGATCCGGCGTGAAGACATTGAGGTGTGCGGCGGAGCGACCGCCGCGGCGGGCCTCTCCCGGGTATCAGAGTGCCGTCAACACGGCGGTTGGCGGCGAATTGCAGCTGAGAGCAATGCTGAGGCAAGTCAATAGAGTGTTGCAACAGTCAATCCATCCACGGGGTGAGTCTGGCACTATTGGACTCCACGGCCGCGGAGTAAGAAACTGCGCAATGCCTGGGAATCCGGGGAAAGTGGCAAAGGTGGTCCCTCCGCCCCGTGAACTCTTGAGCGAGGGAATCGCAAAGCTGCAGCAGCTGGTGAAATCCGCAGAACAACAAGTAGACGCCACCGAAGTGTGTCAAGCCCCTGTGATTTCAGGCAATCTGAAGATTTTTGGGCGAATGGCGCATTGCGCGATTACCTCACTAAAAGTTAGGTTATCGCGGAATCCACCAAACCCGTCCCAACCACCGTCAATGGAGCTCGCTAAGCCCCTTCCGCGGAGCCAAATGCGCCGGCTTCAGGTCATAGAACACCGGATTAAAAGTGGTGGAGACATGAATCTCAGCAGGATACGGCGATTACTGAAAGCTTCAAGGCGGAGTTGCGATGGGAGATGATCAACGCATCCAACCAGGAGGTTTCCAATGAACAAACATCAAATTGTACGCAACGCTGCGTTCCTCGCGATGCTGTTTGCCGGCTTCTCACAGGGCGCTCCACCTGACCAGTCACGGCTGGCGGTGGGCCGAATCCAACTGCAGCTTTTCGATTACAGGGGCGTGACCCTCGACGGCGGTCCGTTGCGAAGGCAGTTCGACGAAATCCGCGATTATTATCTACGAATTCCCAATGACGACCTTCTGAAGGGCTTTCGGCAGCGCGCCGGTCTGCCCGCTCCGGGCGTCGACCTGGGTGGCTGGTACACGCGCGACTTCTTTCACATCTTCGGCCAGATCCTCTCGGGGCTGTCCCGCATGTACGCGGCGACGGGCGATCCGGCGTGCCGCGAAAAAGTCGATGTGCTCATCCGCGAGTGGGCCAAGACCATTTCGCCGGACGGCTATTTCTACTACACGAACAAGCCCAACGCGCCTCACTACACCTACGAAAAGATGGTAGGCGGGCTGGTGGACGCCTACGTCTACGCGGACAACCGGGAGGCGCTGACGCATCTCAGCCACATCACCGACTGGGCCATCAAGAACTTGACCCGCGCCCGGCCCTTCGGGTTCAACTCCCCGGAAGGCGACACCGAATGGTACACGCTGACCGAAAACCTCTACCGCGCGTATCTGGCCACCGGCGATACCAAGTACCGGGATTTCGGCGCGGTGTGGGAGTACACGCAGTATTGGGACCTGTACGCGCGCAAGGCCGATATTTTCAGCCCCTTCGGGAGCGACCAACCGTTCCGCGCTTATCATGCCTACAGTCACGTGAACACGCTTTCGGGCGCGGGCGCTGCGTACCTGGTGAAGGGCGGGCCGCATTATCTGGACACGCTGAAGAACGCGTACGACTTCCTGACAACCAACGAAATCTTTGCGACGGGAGGCTTCGGACCGAACGAGCGGCTGATGCCGCCCGAGAACAACCCCGCGACGCTTCAGCGCCTGGGTTTCCATTTCGAAACGCAGTGCGGAACCTGGGCGGTCTACAAGCTCGGCAAATACCTGCTCTCCATCACGGGCGATGCCGCATACGCCGATTGGATCGAACGAGTCACGATCAACGGCATAGGGGCCAGCATCCCGTCGGTGCCGGACGGCAACGTGTTCTATTTCTCGGATTACAACATCAACGGCGGCGCCAAGCGTTGCGCGAACGCCTGGAGTTGCTGCGCAGGCACGCGTCCGATGGCCGCCGCGGACTTCCACGACATCGTTTATCTCAAGGACGCGGACAATCTGTACGTCGCCCTCTTCACGGACGCGAGCGTGAACTGGACCCACCAGGGCGCGAAGGTAAAGCTCTCACAGCGCACCCGCTTCCCGGAAGAAGACCGGACCGAGTTCATCGTTTCGGCCGAGCGGCCGACGACGTTCGGGCTGAAGGTGCGCGTACCGGGCTGGCTCGCCGGCCCGATGCAAGCCTCCCTGAACGGATCTCCCATAAGACTGGCCGCCGATGACAGACACTGGGCCTCCATCTCCAGGGAGTGGCGCAATGGAGACCGGCTGAGCATCACCTTGCCGGCGAAGTTCTGGCTGAGCTCCCCGCGGGGGTCCGGGGCATATCCCGCCGCTGTCATGCGGGGACCCGTCACCCTGGCATTTCGTTCGGATAACGGAAATCCATCGAAAAAGGTCGCTTTCGACGCGCTGGACCGCAACTTCGTGCCAAGCCCGGGCGAGCCGCTGGCGTTTCATTTGCACGAGGATCCATCCGTGCTCGTGCGGCCGTTCTATGAGTTCAAACAGGGAGAGAACTACTTTATGTATCTCCACCCGCGACTCGACGAGTGGTTGAAGCCATGGAGATTCACGACCGGCAAGGACTGGGAATCAACGCCGTGGTACTACACCGCGAACAAGGTCGGAGCCAGCACCGAGTACGCATTCGAGGGCACGGGAATTCGCTGGCATGGGTTCCGGTTTCAGGATGGCGGCACGGCGGAAGTCACTATCGATGGCAAGGCCGTAGGAGTTGTCGACCAATACGGTGCCGCACAGCTGCCGGCGTTGCCGCCGGTTGGCCCCGCGCTGCCGTTCGACTGGGCGTACAAGGGACTGGCCGCCGGCAAGCACACGTTGAAGATCCAGACCCTTTCCGAGAAGAACGAAGCTTCGAAGGGGCACCGGATCACGATCGCCGGCTTCGAGCCGGTCGAGAACTAAGTGGAGGCACGCATGCAAAGCAGACGCCAGTTTGCCAAGTCGCTCGCCATCGTTTCCGGCGCGGCGGGGTTGCTACGGGGCAGCCCCACCCGCGAGGAGCAGGCAGGGCGCAACGTGTTGGAATCGTTCAACTATTCCGGCGTACGGTTGCTTGACGGCGCACTCAGGAAGCAGTTTCTGGCCGCTCGGGAGGTCTTCTTCAATATTCCGAATGACGATCTGTTGAAAGGCTTTCGGGCGCGCGCGGGAACGCCAGATCCGGGTCACGACATGATCGGCTGGTATGCCGGAGATCGGAGCGTACATTATCCGAGCCGCTGGTGTTATGGCGATTTCTACAACGCATTCGGGCAGTATCTCAGCGGGATGGCCCGCATTTCAAAAGCCGGGCAGGACTCCGAGTTGCTGGCGAAAGCCACGCGGCTGATGCGGGAGTGGGGCAAGACGGTCGAGCAGGACGGATTCTTCTACTACTCCCGAAACCCGCACACGCCGCACTATGTCTACGAAAAGACGATCTGTGGCCTGGTGGATCTCTACGAGTACGGCGGCGTGCGCGATGCACTTCCTCTGCTCGATAAGATCACCGATTGGGCCACCCGAAATCTTGATCGCAGCAGGAGGCTGCCGCTCCAGGGGGTAAACTGGAACGCCAATGGACAAGAGTGGTACACACTGCCCGAAAATCTGTACCGCGCCTACCAGCTTACCGGTGAGTTGAAATACAAGACGTTCGGCGATGTGTGGCGATACCCGCATTACTGGGGTATGTTCGGGGGCGACAAGACGCCGGGGCCATATTATTATCACGCTTACAGTCACGTGAACACCCTGAACAGCGCCGCCATGACGTATGTCGTTACCGGCGCCCCCGAGTATCTCAACACGATCGTGAAAGCCTATGATTGGCTGGAGAAGACGCAGATGTATGCGACGGGCGGTTTCGGGCCGGGAGAAGAAATCATGCCGCCGGACGGCTCGCTCGGCAGGTCTCTGGAAACCGAGCCGCGAACCTTCGAGACCGTGTGCGGGTCGTGGGCCGGATTCAAGCTGGGCCGCTACCTGATCCAGCTTACCGGGCAGGCTCGGTACGGCGACTGGATGGAAAGGCTGCTGTACAACGGAATCGGCGCGGCGCTGTGGCTTCAGCAGGATGGAACCAATTTCTACTATTCCGACTACAGCCTCGGCGGTGGCCGCAAACTGTATCATCGCGAATGGAAGTGGACGTGTTGCTCCGGCACCTATCCGCAGGCCATCGCGGATTACCACAACATCATCTACTTCCGGGACGCCAAGAGTATCTATGTGAATTTGTACGTGCCGTCCGAAGTCACCTGGAACCGGGATGGCGACGAGATCCGGATCACGCAAGAGACGCGGTATCCGGAGACCGACACCACCACCCTTGTCGTGCGGCCGAAAAAGGCGCTGGCGTTCGATCTGAAATTCAGAGTGCCCGCATGGTCGCAAGGCACGAGGGTCGAGGTGAACGGCGCGCCTCTGAATATACCCACGCAGCCCGGCAGTTGGGCTTCCGTCAGCCGCACCTGGAATCCCGGCGACCGCCTCACGATCCGCATTCCGATGCGGCTGGCGTTCGCGCCGATCGATGCGCAGCATCCCCGGCGCGCCGCGCTGCGGTACGGACCGGTTGTGCTGGTTCGGCGGCATGCATCGGACCTGATCGTATCTGGAAACCAGCCCTCCGGCTGGCTGCGCCCGAGCAACGAGGCCCTGGAGTTCCAGGCGGAAAAGCAGCCTCGGGAAGGGTTTGTGCCATTCTGTAAGATCGGCCAGGGCGAGTCGTATAACATGTACTTCGACCTGGTGTCCTAATGAACATTCTCTGTGTTGGCGATGCGATGATTCCACCGGACTCGTTTGGTCTGGCATGTGGAGAAATCCTCAAGGATTACGCACCGGAAGTGAAGCTCACGGTCTGGCTCCGTACCACCGACAAGACGTACCTTCAAAACGAGCGCATCAAGGTGGAAAAGGGAGGGCCGTCAGCTGTCCCAGTGCCCGAGAACGTCCGCGAGTTGATCGCGGATCGCGAACTGCTGCTCGTCGATTACTGCCCGGTGTCGGGGCAACTGATGGACGCCGCCCCGAAGCTGAAGCTGATCGGCATCACCCGCGGCGGAGTGGAGAACATCGACGTCGCCGGGGCCACCAAACGGGGCATCCCGGTGGTGAAGATCAGCGGCAGGAATGCGCAGGCGGTCTCCGATTTCGCCATCGGCTTGATGCTGGCCGAAATGCGAAACATCGCCCGCTCGCATGCGGGCCTGCTGGCGGGCAAATGGCGCAAGGAGTTTGTCAATGTAGCTTGGCTGTTGCAGACTACCGGCAAAACGGTCGGCTTGGTCGGCCTAGGTAAAGTGGGCGCTCTGGTGGCCCGCAAGCTGAGCGGCTTCGAGATGAAGATCCAGGCTTACGATCCGTACGTAAGCCCCGACCAGGTCCGGGGGCTGAACGTCGATCTCGTGGATCTCGATCACTTAATGGCGACATCGGACATCGTCAGCATCCATGCCCGGTTGACTTCAGCCAGCCGGGGCCTGATCGGTGCAAAACAGATCGCCTTGATGAAACCGACGGCCATCCTGGTTAACACCGCGCGCGCGGGCTTGATCGACGAGCAGGCGCTGTTGGCGGCGCTCCAGAACAAAACAATTGGAGGGGCGGCCCTGGACGTCTTCAGCGTCGAGCCTTTGCCGGCCGATTATCCATTCCTGAAGCTCGATAACGTCACCCTGACCTCTCACCTCGCCGGCACCACGGTGGATGCGCTGAGGCGCTCGCCATATCTCTTATGCGAAGAGATCCGGCAGTTCCTGGGTACGGGGCATTCGAGCGAGGTGGTGAACCCCGCGGTGCTGACGCGGGAAACGCATGGCGGCATGTAGATCCGCGGATCACATTCTAGCCCTTGACGTCGGGACCTCGTCGACCAAGGCTGTGGTCTTCGATCCCCAGGGCCGCCGGTGCGCATTTGCCCGCGTGGCCTATCGCAACGACATCGACGCTTCCGGAAAATGTGAGCAGAATCCGGCCCGGTGGTGGCAGGCTGTCAAAACGTCGGTTCTCTCGATCGTCCCCCAGATCGAACCCGAGAAAATCCGAGCGATTGCGATCACTACCCTTCGCGCGGCCGTACTGGCCGTGGACTTGGATGGCAAGCCGCTCGCGCCGGCCGTTCTCGCCCACGATCTCCGTGCAGCGGGCAAGGAACAGGAGTTATTGGAGCGGTTCGGCGATCGGGTCTACCGCAAGACCGGGCTGCGCTGCAGCGACTATTTCTCCTTGCCGCGCATGCTCTGGCTGCGCGCCCGCATCCCCGAAGCCGGAGGTTCCACGAGATGGCTGGGGGCTCAAGACTACCTCGTACACAAACTGTGCGAAGAGTACGTCACCGATTTCTCCCAGGCTGGCCGGACCCTGCTGCTAAACGCCGCCGATCTGCGGTGGGATCCGGAGCTGCTTGACTATGCGCGGATCGACGCTGCCAGCCTGCCTCGGCCTGTACCTGCAGGAACAGTTGTGGGCAAGGTACGGCCACGCGTGGCCTCCAAGTTGGGAATACCGGCTTTGGACGTTGTGCTGGGCGGCGGCGATCAGGCCTGCGCGTCGCTGGGTTTGGCCGGCATCCGGAACGATATCGTGACGGCGAACCACGGAAGCGGATGTTTCGTGTTGACTGCCCGTATGGAGCCAGTCCTCGATCCCCAGCAGCGGTTCCTCTGCAGCCCGCATGCATGGGCAGGCCACTGGGCGTGTGAAGCCGCCATGTTGTCCACAGGCAGACAGCTTGAAGAATGGAAGCGCCTCGTTGGCATATCCGAGCACGATTTGCGCGACCTGGACCGATTGAGCCCGCCCGGCAGCCACGGCGTCATCTGCGTCCCGCACATGGCTGGCGCCACGGCCCCGTATTGGAGGCGCGATGCACGCGGGGCTTTTCTGGGCTTACGAATCGGGCAGTCCAAGCAGGACATTCTTCGCGCGCTGGTCGAGGGACTCCTGTTCGATCTGGCGGAGAACCTGGACATCATCGGACAGCCGAGCGAATTGCGTGTGGCCGGTAGGCTTGCTCAGGTCGACGCCATCAATCAAATGCAGGCGGACATCTGTGGTCTGCCCGTCGTGCGTGCCACGGAAACGGGCGCCACGGCGCTCGGTGCGGCTATTGTGGGCGCCGCTGCCACCGGAGTACACCCGGACATCCAGTCGGCATCGGCGGCGATGGTACAGCTCGATGAAGCCTCGCGGCGATTGCCGGACCCGCAAGTCCACCTATTCTACAGCGAAGCCCGCAGGCGCTACGAGCGGCTGGTCCGCCTGGTGCACGACCAAACCACTGTGGCTATCGAAGACTCTATTCGGGACGGGCGTAACCGTTACTTTTAAGAAGGTGAACAACAATGGAACGTCGGGCTTTTCTCCGCATGATGGCCGCCGGCGCAATCGCGGCCGGCTTGCCACGCTTTCGTGCCGCGGCGCCGAAACGGCCCAATATCGTCCTGATTCTTGCCGACGACATGGGGTTTTCGGACCTGGGCTGCTACGGCTCCGAGATCTCCACGCCCAACCTCGATCAGCTCGCACAACGGGGCGTGCGTTTCACGCAGTTCTACAACAACGCACGCTGCTGCCCCAGCCGCACTTCGATTCTCACCGGCCTCTACGCGCACCAGGCCGGTGTGGGCGGCATGACCGGCGGTGACGGGGGCGTGCCCGGTTACCGCGGCGACCTGAACCCGCAATGTGTCACCATCGCGCAGGTGCTGCGCGGCGCCGGCTATCGCACCGCGATGGTCGGCAAGTGGCATGTCACCTACGACTTCCCGAAGTACTACGAGGACAGGCACAATTGGCCGCTCCAGCGCGGCTTCGAGCGGTACTTCGGCACAATCGCGGGCGCGGGCAGCTACTACGACCCGTATTTCCTGGTCCGCGACAACGAGCACGTCCAGGCGGACCGCAGAAGTTTCTATTACACGGACGCCATCGCCGACAACGCCGCCGCGTTTCTCGGCGAGTGCGCAGGGAAAGGCAAGCCGTTCTTTCTGTATGCCGCATTCACCGCCCCGCACTGGCCGTTGCACGCCCTCGCCGACGACATCGAGAAGTATAAGAACCGATACCTGAAAGGTTGGGACGCCCTTCGCGATGAGCGCCACCGGCAGATGATCGAGATGAGCATCGTGGACGGCAAGTGGCCGCTGTCGCCTCGGGACCCGCGCGTCCCGGCGTGGAAGGACGCCCCAGACAGGGAGTGGCAAGCTCGCCGCATGGCTGTTTACGCGGCGCAAGTTGACCACCTGGATCGCGGCGTCGGCAAGATTCTCACCAAGCTCAAGGAAACCGGCGTCGAGCGGGACACGCTGGTGCTCTTTCTTTCCGACAACGGCGGCTGTGCCGAAGAGCTCACGCCGCAGTGGAAGCTGGCTTACATTCCGTCCAAGACCCGGGACGGCCGGCCGGTACGCCTCGGCAACAACCCATCCGTGATGCCGGGACCGGAAGACACCTACCAGAGCTGCGGACTGCCCTGGGCTAACGCCAGCAACACGCCGCTTCGGCTCTACAAGCACTATTGTCATGAAGGAGGCATCTCGACGCCGCTGATCGCCGCCGGCGCGGGGCTGATCCAGAAGCCCGGAAGTATCACCAACCAACTCGGGCACATCATCGACCTCATGGCCACGTGCGTAGACGTGGCCGGCACGAAATATCCGTCGGTCTATGACGGCAACAACATCCTGCCGCTCGAAGGCACGAGTCTGCTTCCCGTATTCCAGGGACGCTGGCGCCAGCCACATGATGCGATCTACTGGGAGCACGAAGGCAACCGCGCGATCCGCCAGGGCAAATGGAAACTGGTGATGCAGCACCAGGAAAACGAAGCCTGGGAACTGTACGATGTCGAAGCGGACCGCACGGAACTGCACAACCTCGCGCCCACGATGCCCGAGAAAGCCAAGGAGATGGCAGCCATGTGGCAAACGTGGGCGGAGCGCTGCCATGTGTTCCCCAAGCCCAAAGGTTTCAAATAGCTATAATGGCTACAATGTTGCAGCATATGGAGCAAAACCATGCAAGACACTCGCAGCCGGCGTGATTTCGTGAAAACGGGCCTGGGCATGGCGCTTCTGGCGGCGCAACCTGCCCCGGCGAAACCCTCCCTGGCGAAAAGTCTGTTGGAACCGTTCAACTACACGGGTGTACGTCTCAAAGACGGCATGCTCCGCAGCCAGTTTCGGTACGCCCGCAACTTGTACATGAACATCCCCGACGACTCGTTCCTGCTGGGGTTCCGCAAGCGCGCCGGGCTGCCTGCTCCAGGGAAACCACTGGTCGGCTGGTACGATGGCGACCCCAGCCGGCAGGACCGCTTTGCTGTCGGTGACGTCTACAACACCTTCGGCCAGTACCTCAGCGGCATGGCGCGCATCGCGAAAGCCAACGAGGATGCGGGCCTCCGCGACAAGGCAAACCACCTCATGGACGAGTGGGCCAAGACCATCGAGCCCGACGGCTACTTCTACTATTCACGGCATCCCCATACCCCTCACTACATCTACGAAAAGATGACATGCGGGCTGGTGGACCTGTACGAATACGGCGGCGCGCGCAATGCCATGAGTCACCTGGAGCGCATCACCGACTGGGCCGCGCGCAACCTGGATCGCAGCCGCAGGACTCCGCTCGACGGCTGCAACCGCAGCGCCGACGGGCAGGAATGGTACACACTCTGCGAAAACGTGTACCGCGCTTACCAACTCAGCGGCGACGAGCGTTTCAAGACTTTCGGCGACCTCTGGCGCTACCCGGCTTATTGGGGCATCTTCGACGGCAAGAGCGACCTGCAGCCTTGGGGCTTTCATGCCTACAGCAATGTCAACACCCTCAGCAGTGCCGCCATGACCTACGCTGTCACCGGTGACCCGCAATACCTGCGGACGATCGTCAAGGCTTTCGACTGGCTGGAACAGACGCAGTTGTTCGCCACCGGCGGATTCGGCCCGGGCGAGAACATCATGCGGCCTGATGGATCGCTCGGCAAGTCCCTGGAAACCAATAACGAGACCTTCGAAACTGTGTGCGGTTCCTGGGCGTGCTTTAAGCTATCGCGATATCTCATGATGTTTACCGGCGAGGCGAAGTACGGAGACTGGATCGAGAGACTGGTTTACAACGGCATCGGAGCCGCCTTGCCCATTCAGCCCGACGGCACCAACTTCTACTACTCCGATTACCAGCTTGGCGGCGGACGGAAAATCTACCATCCGCAGTGGAAATGGAGTTGCTGTTCGGGAACCTATCCGCAGGCCATTGCCGATTATCACAACATAATCTATTTCCGGGACGCAGAAGGGCTCTACGTGAATCTTTATGTCCCATCGGAGTTGGATTGGGCGCACAATGGGGAAGCCGTCCGGGTCGTGCAGGAAACCAGTTACCCCGAATCCGAGACCACCACGCTCACCATTCAGCCGCCGCGGCCAACGGAATTCGCGCTGCGCTTCCGTGTCCCGCATTGGTGCGAGGGAGCCACCGCTTCCGTCAACGGCACTCCGCAACAGATCGCCTGCAAACCGAGGACGTGGGGCAGCATTCGCCGCACCTGGCAGCCCGGCGACCGGGTCGCCCTGCGTTTCCCGATGCGGCTCGTCTTTGCCCCGGTAGACAAGCAACACCCGAATCGCGTGGCTCTGACGTACGGTCCGGTGGTTCTGGTGCGCAAGGACAACTGGTTGCTCGTCCCCGGCAAAGGCGATCTGCCAGACTGGATCGTGCGGGACGGCGAAGGCCTGCAGTTCCGGATGAAGAGCCAGCGTTCGCAGCCGGGGCCGTTCGTGCCGTTCTACGAACTCGGGCGCAACGAGCCGTACCATATGTATTTCGACCTCCAGGTCTGAGGGAGAAGCGTAGCCGCTACAGCTCGGCCGCGCAGCGTTGGAGCGATCGCATGATGATGGAGAAGGAGATGGCGCCGGGATCGGGGTGGCCGAGCGTGCGTTCACCCAGGCGGCTGGCCCGGCCCACGCGACAGACCAGGTTCGCGGTGTGCTGTGCGGCGCTCTCCGCAGCCGACGCCGCTTGTGCCAGCGCCTCGCCCAGGTCCTGTTGCTGCCCGGCAGCCGCCGCGGCGGCCTCGTGGGCAGCATGCACGGCGTCCAGGATCGTTTTATCGCCGGGTTTTGCCTTCCCGGCCTGAGCGATGGCCGTCTCCATCAAAGCCAGCATCCGGCTCAATTCGGGCGTGCCCAGTTCTTGAGCATCCCGCAAACCGGTCCCGGCGGATATCAGCATTCTTCCGAGAATGATGCCGATCGCCCCGCCGGTGGCGCCCATGAAGGCCTTTCCGGCCTCCGTGAGGAGTTCGCGAAAGCCTGCCGGGCTGCCGAGTTCGCCGAGCCGCTCCTTGATCGCCTCAAAGCCGAGGCGCATGGTGATGCCGTGATCTCCATCGCCCAGCGCCGCATCGAGCGCGTTGAGGCGGGGTTCTTCCCGGATGATCTCATCCGCCACGAAGAGCAGGGCGCGCCGCAGATCGGCGGTGTTGAGTCTGGCTGTCGTCATCCTTGCACCTGAACCAGTGCCGGCGAATCCGCCGGCGCCAGCAACAACCGTTTCAACAGCGGCGTGAGCCGCAGCAGGGTGATGGAGCAGCCGGCCATCTCGAGCGAGGTCGCGTAGTTGCCGACGTAGGAGCGGCAGATGGAGACGCCGGCACCGCAGAGCAGGCGGTGGGCGGCGCGGAAAACGATCAGAAGTTCCGCGAGCGGAGTGGCGCCCAGGCCGTTGACGAGCACGCCCACCTCGGTGCCGCGCGGCATCGGCAGGTCCTCCAGAATGCAAGAGACCATCTGCTCGACAGTCTGGCTCGCCGGGAGCATCGGCCCGCGGCGGATTCCGGGCTCTCCGTGCAGCCCCATGCCGAGTTCCATGTCCTGCTCGGAGATTTCGAAGATCGGCCGTCCGGAGGCCGGAATGATGCAGGAGGAGAACGCGATGCCCATGCTGCGAGTGTTGTCGTTGGCCTCCTCGGCCGCGGCTGTGACCTCGTCCAGGGTCGCTCCCTCCTCGGCGCGCGCGGCGGCGGCCTTGATCACGAATAGGTCGCCGGCGATGCCGCGCCGTTCCGTCCGGCGCTCGAGCGGGGCCGAGGCGACGTCGTCGGAAATGCGCACGGTGGCCACGCGGATTCCATCGGCCTCGAGCATCTCGGCGGCCATGTCGAAGTTCAGGACATCGCCGGAATAGTTGCCGTAGAGGAATAGGACTCCGGCGCCGCCGTGGATGGCCTTGGCGGTGGCCACGATCGGATCCGGTGGCGGGGAAGCGAAAATGTTGCCCGCCACGCTGCCATCGGCGATCCCGCGGCCCACGAAGCCGGCAAACATCGGTTCGTGCCCGCTGCCGCCGCCGGTGAGCACCGCTACCTTGCCTTGTACCGGCGCATCCCGCCGCACGACGGCCTGCCAGCCTGCGAGCTGCCGGAGGTACTGCGGGTAAGCGAGGGCCAACCCTTCGATCGTCTCCCGGGCCACTTGATTGGGATCATTGATCAGTTTCTTCATGCGGTTCTCTTTCGACTAGAAGGTTACAGTTATCCAGGGGCCATGTCAAGGTACTTGGCGGAACTGCCGTCGCGCCGTCATTCGTGCGCCTCCATAGTGGCCACCGTGACCAAGTGTCCCTTCGACGCCTCGTTTTTCGTTGCAAGGGTTCGGACCTTGAGAGTATGGCTGCCCAGAGCGAGTCCCCGGTGCTCCCACTCAAACGGCAAGGCGGAACCAATCGGCGGCAAGGCGGGCATGTGCGCCGGACCGTATTGGTCTATCGTGTCGATCACCTGGCCATCGATGCTGACCTCGGCCTGCCCTCCGTTCTCAAAGCGGTAGCCGGTCCAGCGGATCGAGTTGCCATCGAACGCATACTCGATCGTGCTGTCAACGGCGTTCGTGAAGGAGAACCAGGGGGTATTGATCAGGGTGGGCTTCCCGGTCACACGGTACGGACGGGACCATCGCTCGAGATCCGGACGAAGGTACATGAAATACTGTTCGCCTTCCTTGTACTCATAGAACGGCCGTGCTAGGACATCCCCAGCGCCCACGAGATGGTAATTGAGCGGCTGGCTGGGATTCGGCTCGAAATTGGACTTGATGTCTTGAAAGTTGAACTTGGCGGAGGGATTCCCCGTCGGCGAACGAAATGCGAAAGTGACCGGGCCCCGCATCACCGCAGCAGGGGCAGTCTTCGATCCTGGCAATTGGGATAGCCAGAACCCGCCGGGCAGCGTGACCTCCACCTGATCTCCATCTTGCCAAGTACGGGAGATGCCGGCCCAGTGCTGCGGATCGGGGCGCAGGTTGGCCGGCTTTCCATTTACCGTGGCTTGCATGGGACTGGCGAGCCAGCCGGGAATACGCAGTTTCAGTTCGAAAGCGGCCGGGTGATCCAGAGAGAGGCGAAATTCAGTGCGGTCCTGCTCGGGGAAGCGGGTGCGCTGCACCAGCCGCATCGTCACCCCGTTGCGGGTCCAGGTGACCGAGGAGGGGGTGAAGACGGCGACGTAGAGGTTCGTATCATCGTGGTAATAAAGCTGGTCATGGAAGTCCGCGGCATCCATCGGGCGCGTGCCGGCGCAGCAGCTCCACGGATTGTGGTTGCTCTTGGAAGCCCCGTTCAGGTTGTAGTCCGAGAAATAAAAGACGGAGCCATTCGGCGACATCGGAATGCTCGCGCCGATACCGTTGATCATAACGCGTTCCACCCAGTCCGCATAGTGCGCGTCGCCGGTAATGGACACCAGGTACTTGCCCAGTTTGAAGACCGCCCAGGTGCCGCATTGCGTTTCGAAATGGAAGCCCAGCCGCAACAGCGTGGGAGTGTTGTTCCCCACGGGCATCAACCGCTCATTGGGACCAAAGCCTCCGGTGGCGAAGGTATCCTCGTTCAGCAGGAAATCGTAGGCGTTTTTCAGGGTGTCCAGGTAATGAGACTGGCCGCTGACCAGGTACGCGGCGCCCGCGCCGGAGAGAGTGTTGACGTGGCTGTAGGCATGATACGCCCGAAAAGGATTCTCGCCGAACGGCGAAAAGATGTCCAGTTTCCTGGCGTAGAGGTCCCAGTACTGCGTGTATTCCCAGACGGCACCGAACTCCCGGTACTTGCGATCACCGCTGGCCAGGTACGCGCGATAGAGGTTCTCCGTCAGGGTATACCACTCGGTGTTTCCCTGCGGCGAATTGAAGCCGTACGGCCGTTCGCGGGTCAAGTTCTTGATGGCCCACTCCGTGATCCGATCGAGATACTGGAGCGCGTCGCGGTTGCCGCCGTACACGTAGGCGTCCACCAGGCCGCCGACCATTTTCTCGTAGGTGTAGTGCGGCGCATTCGGCTTGTTGGTGTAGTAGAAATAGCCATCGGGACCGATCGTCTTGGCCCATTCCGAGAGGAGCGTATTCAGTTTTTCGCGGCAGGCAGGATCACCGGTTGCGGCGTACATGCGCGACAAGCCCGAGAGGATCTGCCCGAAGATGTGAAAGAAATCGCGCGTGTACCAGCCGCCCAGGTCCGCGCCCGGTGCCGGCAGGCCGGCCCGCAAGCGGAAACCCTTGAGCAGGTCATCGTTGGGAATCCGCAGGTAGTAATCGCGGATCTCGTCAAACTGCCGGCGGAGCGGTCCGCCGTCGAGAGTGACGCCTTTATAGTCAAAAGGGCGGATGTGCCGCTGGCCCACGATGAGGCGCTGCCAGTCCGGCGAGGCCTGGGAGGTCGGGTTCTCATTGGCGGGAGCCGCGTCAAGCCGGCAAGCGGCGGGGCCGACGCTCAAGAATGCAAAGGCAAACAACAGTAATGATCGCATGGCTCTCCAATCCGGTACGCTCGTGAGCCGCCCCGGCGACGGACCGCCGGGCTCAACTCAGGTGACCCCAGTATAAGCCCAGGCACTGGAGCCACACGGGAAAGTCCACTCTTCTCTTGACACTGGCTACAAAAAGCGGACACTAAGGGTGAGGTCCGTTGGCCGGTTTTCAGGTGACCATCGTTGGCCGGTTTTGAGGTGATCACCGAGGTCCGCACGCGTGCAGGAATCCCCGGGGCAGACCGGGCCGCGGCGCTCGCCACGGCTCCGCCCACGGCCGTTTTCACGAGTTCACGACGAGAATGTCCGATTTTCATGCAGATCTCCCGAACGTTGCCGGCTGATGGCTTCCGCGCAATTGGCGATCAGCCGCGCGAAACCTTCGGCCTGCCATGCCGCCCGTCCGACAAAGAGCCCATCGGTGCGGCCCCCCAGCAGCAGCTCCGCGGCATTCTCCGGGTTGACGGTGCCGCCGTACAGCACCGGCACCAGCGCGGCTTCCGCGCCGAGAATGTCCTCCAGCAGGTCGCGGATATGCGCGCTCATTACACGAACATCCGCCGGCGATGCCGGTGTGCCCTCTTCCCCGATTGCCCAGACCGGCTCGTAGGCCACTATCAGTCTGGCCGCGCATTCCGGCGGAACCCCGCTGAGAGCCACCCTGAGTTGCCGCACGATCACCTCCTTTTCGACGCCGAATTCCCTGTCCGAGGACTGTTCTCCGAAACACACCAGAGACCGAAGGCCGTGGCGCAAGGCCGTGTGTACCTTGCGCTGGACGCTTTCGTCGGTCTCGTTGAAGTGCTGGCGGCGCTCGGCGTGGCCCAACTCCACCAGGTCCACACCGAGTTCCTGGAGCATGGGGGCGGAGATTTCTCCGGTAAAGGCGCCCCACTCGGCCCAATGCATGTTTTGGGCGCCCACCCAGAATTTGCCGGCGCTGGCCCGCTTGACTGCTTCGATCGCGGTGAACGGAGGAACCACGAACAGTTGCATCTCTGCGAGCCCGTCGATGCCGGCGAGCAGTTCCAGCAGCCGCTGCACGTACTCCACGGCCTCCTGCGCCGTCTTCTTCATCTTCCAGCCGGCGCCCAGGAAGATGCGGGGCCCATTCATGACAGCCTCGCCTCTTGCCGCTCCAGCTTCTCCAGTTCCCGCATGCGTGCTACTTTCGGCCCGGAGCGGCCCGCTTCGAATTCGGACTGAATCCAGGCGGACAGGATAGTCTTGGCCAGCTCCGGCCCGATCACCCGCGCTCCCATGGTGATGATCTGGGCGTCATTGCTTTTCCGCAGGCGTTCGGCCGAGTAGACGTCGTGGCAGACGCCGGCATAAACTCCCGCAACTTTGTTCGCGATCATGCACATACCCAGGCCGGTGCCGCAAATCAGGACACCGCGCTCGAATTCCTTCTGCGCCACGCGCCGGGCCAGGTTGTATCCGATGTCGGGATAATCCGTCTTCCGGGAGCCCAGCAGGTTCAGGTCCTCCACTTGCGCTCCGAGGGACCGCAGGTGCTCAACCACCACGCGCTTCAGTTCGATTCCGGTATCATCGCTGTCGACAGCCACTCGCATAACTCACCTCTCCGTACGCGATTTCGGGAATATGGCGACGTACTCAGCAACCTTGCGCGGGCTGGTGGTGGTAGACCTCCCATCCCTTGTAATTCTTCAGCGCCTCGACAACCGCGCGGCCGTAACTGCTCAGATTCACGGACACGTGATGTTCGTATCCGTTCTTGCACACGTATTGCAGCAGATCCTGGAGCCCGGGGACTCTGACGACGCCGTAGCCACCAAAGCTCTTGATCGGGTCAGGCGTCATTTCGCCTTCGCCGACGTACGCGCGCATCCGGCCGTGCAGGTCATCGGTGGAGGCCCGGCAATAGGTCATCGGCCCGCTCTTCAATCTCCCCGCGACCGTTCCGAACGAGTTCTCCTTCCCCATGGACGTGCCGATGATCTCGTTGAACTCCATCCGGATGTCTTCAAAGAAGTGCTCCGGCAGATTCGAGCAATGGAAGATGACGGCCTTGTCGGGGTCGTCACCGTAGTTATTGTTCCAATCGACGATCGCGCTGGGCATCCCCGAGGCCAGTTGGAGGATGTACATTCCGATCATCCCGATCATGTCTGTCTCGCAGGCGCTGGGCATCAGGTTGTCGGACATCATGCTCATCAACGTGCAGGGCATGATGCCGAAGAACTCCTGCATGGCCGTCCAGCACTGCACGGATGATCCGGCCAGGACGTTCGCCTGCATCCAGCCATCCACCACCACGGAGAACTTGGCCATTTTCGTCAGCGCGTCGGCGGGGATGCCGTCGGTCGGGACGTAGCTTCGCACGGCTGCCAGTTTGGCCTGCACCCCGGCGTCGCTGTCCTGCAAGCGCTGGATGCGGCCCATCACCTCGGAAAGGTCGATCGTCTCGACGGTGATGCCGGCGTGCTCCATCAGCTTCTCGCTGAACCGCACGGTGTTGAAGGCCGCAGGTCGCGCCCCGATCACGCCGACTCGGACATTCTTGAGCCCCTTCACGATGCGGCAGGTGCCGGCGAAGGAGTCGAGATCCGCGCGGAAGGAATCACTCGAGGGCGAAACTGTGTGCTGCCTGGTCAACGAGAAGCGAATGCCGTACTGCCACAGGTTGTTGGTGACCGAGATTTTCCCGCAGAAACTGTCGCGGCGCCCGCCCATGAGCATTTTGCCGGGATCGTCGGGGAAGGCGTGCACCAGCACGGGCACGTCCAGCCCCGACATACGGATTGCGTTCGCCACGCCGCGCTCGTCTCCGAAATTCGGGAGGGTCACGATCACGCCGTCGATTTCTTCGCCGTGTCTCTTGAAGAGATCGGCGCAGCGCTGGGCATCAGCCAGCGTTTCCACCGCGCCAAATTTGGTGTCTTCGGGCGTCAGGCAGACCGCGCCGTATCCGCCGGCTTCGAGAACGCGCAGTATCTCGTCCCGGCCGTCGCGCGCCAGAATGTCGGGAAAGAAACCGCGGTTGCCTACGATGACGCCCAAGGTGGTCTTCTGGTCTTGCTTGTTCATAAAAGCCCCATTGCAGCTAGGCGGTTCGAAAACTGACCGCCAGCAGCACCAGACCCGCTGTGTAGAGCAGGAACATCAGTCCCAGCAGGGCGCCGCTTTTGGCCGGTGCTCCCTTGAACTCGCGCCATACAAAAACCCCCCACAACGCGGCCACTAGCGGGTTCGATTGCCCGATGGCATAGGCCAGGGCGGTCCCCACCATGGCCATGGGCACGAAGGTGAAGGTAGTGCCAAGCCCCCAGATAAATCCGCCCAGCAGGCCGGCGGCATGTTCTCCCGCGGTGCCGCGGCGGTAATCGGCCGCGCCGAGAGGCGGCCCCTCCACCGGGCGCCGCATGAAATAGAGGTTCACGGGCAAGGTGCTGATCAGCGCACCCAGCGTAAACAGGACCTCCACGCCGTAGGGCGCCAGCGGCCGGGGGGTCGAGTATGATTTGGCCAGCAAAGGGCCGAAGGCGCTGAACAGAACCCCGGAAAGAAGGCAGACCCAGAGCCCAACGCCGGAAACCTTGGGCCGCGTCGCGGCGGCGGCACGGTACGCCAGCGAGTTCACGATGACCGCCCCCAGCACCAGGGCCACGCCGGAGAACAGCAGGGTCGCGTCGCCGCTGGGATTGACGATGTAGCTGCCGATGACGCCTACCACCAGGGCGAGGCCGATGGAAACCGGAAACGCCACGGCCAGGCCGACCAGTGCCACCCCCGCCACCAGCAGGATATTTCCGCAATTCCACAGGACGCCACCGGCCAAGGCGTAGGTCCAGGCAGCACCGTCCGCCGAGAGCAGGTTCTTCCAGAACGTTGCAGGTCCGAAGAACGTGCCCATCGTCAGCCCCACCAGGACGGCGGTGAGAAAAATCCCGAGGGCGTAGTCCCAATAGAACAGTTCGAAGCGCCATTTCCGAGTCAGCTTATAGGTGTTCGGCCAGGAGCCCCAGAAGAACATGCCTAGCAGCATCATCACGAGGGCGACGGAATAAGAACTCGGAATGAACATCACTTCTCCTCTCGAGCCGCCCACAGGCCACGTGCACGCGTGGTGGCTCCGCAACACCCGGCGGCGGCCGCTGGAGCCTTGGGTATCTGTCTATAACGTTACAGATAAAATATTAGGGATTCGCGTCTCGCTTGTCAAGTCCTTTTGTGCAGCTCCTTTTGTGCAGGTCGTGCAGGTCCGGCGGTTGGACGCCGCGTGAGCGGCTACACCGCCCCCGCCGGATCATTCCGCAGCGGTGAAGCACCGCGATCAGACAGAGGCGGGCCGGTCGAATCGCAGCGGAACGCTCGTGCCGCTCTGCCTGCTGATTGACAGGCCGCGCGCCGTCCCTGTGACCTTTATAAGCGTTCTTGTAGAAAGAGTGTTCGAACTGGGCAGATACCTCGTGCCGTTTACTGGAGATGCGAAGTATGCGGACTGGATTGAACGCGTTCTGATTGACGGCATCGGCGCGAGCATCCCGATGTCGCTTGACGGCTCGGTGTTCTACTTCTCGGATTACAGCATCGATGGGGTGTCTAAGGCGAACCTCAATCCGTGGAGTTGCTGTGCCGGCACGCGTCCTATGGCCGCGGCGGACTTTCACGACTTGGTCTATTTCCACGATGATGCCAACCTCTACGTCACGCTCTTCGCGCCCTCATCGGTCACCTGAACTCGCAACGGCGCCACCGTGCGACTCACGCAGGAGACCTCGTTTCCCGGAGAAGACCGCACCGAATTCCTCCTCGATCTCGATCACCCCACGAATTTTGAACTGAAAATACGCGTGCCGGGATGGCTTGCCGGTCCGATGCAAGCCACCTTGAACGGAAAGCCTGCCGCGCTGCGGCAGGACCAACAGCACTGGGCCGTCCTCTCGCGCACCTGACAAAACGGAGACAGGCTGCCGGTGACGCTGCCCTCCAGTTTCTGGCTGGCGCATCTGCCCGGAACCGATCCCGGTCCCGCGGCCGTGATGCCAGGCCCGGTTACCCTGGCGTTCCGTTCTCCAGGGGAAAATCCTTGGGCGAAGTTCGATTTCCGGGATGTGAAGGCGAATTTCGCGCCCCATCCCGCGCAGCCGCTCAACTATCACGTCGCCGCCGACGCCGACGTGCTTGCGCGCCCCTTCTATGAGTTCAAGGAAGGAGAGCAGTACTTCATGTACCTGCTTCCCGATCTGGACCAATGGGCCCGTCCGATGCGGCTCGCATCCGCGCTGAACGTCATCCACACGCCTCGGTTCTCGTCCACGGATGGGGTAGGGAGCACGATCGAATACCCCTTCAATGGCCGCTCGATCCGCTGGACCGGGTTCCGCTTTGAGGATGGTGGCCAGGCCGAGGTCAGCATCGATGGCGAAGTGATGGGCACGGTAGATCAATACGGTTCGGCCCATATGCCCGCCACTCCGCCCGTTGGCCCCTCGCTGCCGTTCGAGTGGGAGTATAAGGGACTCACTCCGGGCAATCACAGGTTAAGAATTCGTACTCTTCCCAGTAAGAACAGCGCCTCGAAGGGGCATCGGATCACGGTGGCGCGAATCGACGCCCATCCATAGAAGCCCCGATTGGTCAAGCCTCGGTCGCGCCCCCGGCGGGGCTGGCGAAGAATTCGTCCCAGGGGATCGGCCCCGGCGTGTCACGGCAGACCGTGTCCATGATCGCGCGCGTCAGGGGAAGCGCAGCCTTATCCAGAGCCCCGCGTTCGATCATCGCGTCCACCGTAGGACCGATGGCCAAAGCGGTCTCGGCGCCTTCCACCGTGTCCTCGCGCGTGTGTCGCGCCTTGGCCTCGCTGTAACGCATGCCCCGGCCCAGCCACCGTCCCATGCGAGAGTTGCGCCCGGCTTGACAGGTCACATACAGGTCGCCCGCTCCGGCCAGCATCCAGACTGCGCACGGACGACCTCCCAGAGCCGCCACCAGGTAGGCCATCTCCCATAACGCCTCGGCAAAAAGGGCCGCGGCCGGGGTGTGCATCTTGGCCTCGTTCTCCACCGCGGGCGAGCCTTCCAGCATGCCGGCAGCCTCCTGTCAAGTCATTTAACGATGTAACCGAAACCGGTCTTGGTTGGGTCATTTAAGAATGTAACCGTGGGCGGAGGTGTACACCGACCTGAGGTGTATGTTTTTCGGGCCGACCAACGGGA